>Ga0310038_10000589_pt1 | contig 29800 bp, 29 predicted proteins | sample Sb_taG_6_FD_200461 | JGI IMG/M metagenome (GOLD analysis project Ga0310038, IMG submission 200461) | Peat soil microbial communities from Weissenstadt, Germany - Sb_50d_4_PS metaG (v2) (version 2) | ecosystem: Environmental > Terrestrial > Soil > Wetlands > Peat | place: Germany: Weissenstadt... | reverse complement strand
GGACGCGCTGCTGCTCGGGGTGGCCGTGGTGTTGACCGGAATCTGGTGGTGGAGGCGTCGTCGCGTAAAGGGGTCGGGAGTCAATTCCAATCCTCTGGATTGGGATTGACTCCCGACCCCTTTAACTTTTCCAAAACAACTATGCAGCTGAATGGCTGCCTTGCATGGGCTAATTTGGCACCTGCGCGGATGCGCCCCAGACAACACGTCTGGGATGGACTTTCGATCCCATGATGATCGATGGGATGCCTCACCTGAGCATTTTTGCTGATTTTTACAGGGAATTTGGCTCGTCATGAGAAGCGGCCCGTCCGAAAATGAAGAATCAAAGAATCCCTAATATCGCGTGCAATTCGCCTCCCAAACACATTTTGCGCCAAGGGCCTTTTTAGTCCCAAAAAGATCACCACGCAAAAAGCCCGTGTTTTTGACACTTTCTGGGGCCTCGACCTGGTATTTCGCGGGGGCCCCATTCTCAATATGCTTAGGCCATGCCAAAAACCGCGTCTTTTCCGCGATTTTTACGAGTTTGCTGCGAGATCGGGCACGCTGATTTAGTTCCACTTGAACACGCTGAAGATATTTGAAAAATCATCCCTCCACACGTTGGCATTGCGGCGTGGTCCGACATGTTCCCAACCGCTGCGGCGCGCGAGGCTTCCCAGGTCGGCGGCGCGCGCAGCCATCACGATCCACTGCGAGGGAGCCTTGCCTTGGTTCTTCTCGGCATCGTCGAGATCCAGGTCCGAGATCGACCAGCACTGCAAGCCTGCATCGTGCGCGAGATCGCCCAGGACCGGTTTCAAGTCCAGGTAGCGATTCGAGATGTTGAAAGCCAGGATGCCGCCCTCGGCAAGCTTGCTCTTGTAGAGGGCCAACGCCTCGCGCGTCAGTAGATGCAGGGGAATGGCGTCGGAGCTGAAGGCATCGACTACAAGGATGCCATAGTGATGGTCCGGGGCGTTCTTCAGCGTCAAACGCGCGTCGCCAAGCTCAACAGAAACCTGCGCCTTGCTGTCGCGTAGGAAGGTGAAGTAGCCCGAATCCCGGGCGATGCGCAGCACGGATGGGTCGATCTCGTAATACGTGAAATGCTGCCCCGGCTCCCCGTAGGCGGCCAACGAACCGGCCCCCAGGCCGATCACCGCCACTTCAGGCTTGGCGGCAGCTCCGGAGAAGACGCTGAAGAGCTGGCCGACGGGACCCGTGCGATAGTAGTAGAGCAGGGGCTCCCGCGCGCGCTCGGGGTCGCGGTACTGAAGGCCGTGGAAGGTATTGCCGTGCACCAATTGGTACTGCGTGCCCTCTGCATTGATGCAGACGCGATGAACACCGAAAAAACTGCGCTCGCGATAAACCGTCTGACCGTAAACGCCCTGATTGAGCAGACCCACGATGAACAATCCGCCAATGCTGGTTCCGAAGAGCAGCGGACGGTGCAGCAGCATGTAACAGAGGATTGCGGGCAGCCCGTATGTTAGACCCAGGCTCAGCCGGCTTTCCCAACCTCCGGTCAATCCCTTGTTCCAGCCGCGCGACCAGAAAACGAGCATCAGCCCGACGCAGAGCAAGCCTGGAAGCAGGGCCGGCAATAGATGAACAACGACTCCTCCAAGCCTTGGACGGGGAGTGGAAGACGGTCCCGCTACACGCTTCTGGGCAGGCGTTGTCCGTGGCTTGCCCTTTCGTGGTTGATTCCTGGACTTTTGTGTTTTGGCTTCCTCTTCCTCCTCGGCCTCCTCCGCCGGCCTCAAGAAACATGCAGCCACAAGCACCAGGGGGTATTCCACCAACCCTGAGAAGATGAGCGGAGCGATCATGGCATTGAAGAGTCCCCCCAGGACACCGCCAACCGAAAGCCAAAGATAATACTCCGTGAGGTATTTCGGGTCGGGCCGCAAGCGCGCCAGCTCGCCGTGACAGACCATCGCGATGATGAAGAAGGCGACCACGTGGACCGGCAGCAATAGCCAGATCGGCTCCGTAGCCTGGCAGAGCATGACCAGTGCGATCAGGAGCACGGCCAGCGGCAGCACACGCGCCATTGCCCAGTGCGGCAGCAACGGCGTGCGTGCAAAGACCAGGATGAAACTCAGCAGATACAGCGCCAATGGAATCACCCAGAGGAGCGGGATCGCGGCGATATCGGTCGTGAGGTAAGTCGTGACGCTCAACATCAAGCTCGACGGCACGAACGCCAGGGCGATCCAGCGCAGGCGCAGTAGCGCATGCGGCCTGGGATTTTGGGGTGCGGCGGCGATTGATCTCCCCTCGCCCCGGTACTCCGGGGAGAGGGGTCGGGGGTGAGGGGCTTTGGCCGGGGATCGTTCGCCGCCCTCACCCCCGACCCCTCTCCCGCGAAACGGAGGAGAGGGGAGATTATCACCTGCCCCGCGCCGTTCGGAGGCTCCTACACGCGGCTCGACTGGCTGCCTGGCTGGGCCGGCCGGTGCCCTCTCTTTCGGGGCCCGCCAGACCATCAGCGCGCACACGAACATGAGTATCACGAGCGTTCCGTAGCCAAGCGACCACCACCAGCGCTGCGTTGCCACCGGAAACGCCGGCTCCAAAAGGACTGGGTAGCTGAGCAAGGCCAGCATGCTGCCGAGGTTGCTGGCGCTATAGAGGAAGTACGGGTCGCGGCCGGCGGCGTGGCCGGTGGCGACGAACCAGCGCTGCAGCAAGGGACCGCCGGTCGAGACCACAAAGAAGGGTAAGCCGACGGACACTGTCAACAGAAGGAGAAGCGAGGGGATCGGATTCGTGCCAGCGGGCGGCGTCCAATCATGCGCGATGGCGATCGGCAAAGAGAGCAGGGGTAGGAGCAGCAATCCCATGTGAAATGCAGCCTGGCGCCTCACGCCTAGCCACGCCGGTGCCGCGTGCGCATAGGCGTAGCCCGCAAGAAGTGCGGCCTGGAAGAAGACCATGCAGGTATTCCACACCGCCGGCGTGCCGCCCAGAAATGGCAGCACCATCTTGGCGAACATCGGTTGGATGAGGAACAACAGGGCCGAGCTGACGAAGATGGCGATGGCAAAAAGCAACGGCAAAGGAATGTCTCCGCTTGCTGGCAGTTTTCCGGGTGATTCGCTTCAGCGAATGCAAGCTCTCTCCATCACCATGCAGGATTCGAGTGGTCCTGCCGAATCACGCACCGTGATAGAAAACGAGCGGTGCCGCCCTCGTGGCCAAAAGATGTTCCTATTGTGGTGCTTCCACTGGATGTTCTCCAGAGAGAATTGACGCATGCAACTTCATGACCAGACAGGGGCAAAGCCCGCGCGGGGTTTGCGTGGGGAAAGCCGGAGGGCGACAGAGATCAATAGCCGTCGGGCTTCACGTGCAGGCCGGAGATAAGAGCGCCGCTTGGCTCCGAGTCAGCCTGCTCGCTGGTCTTGGCGGTCATCGGTGGTGCGGGCGCGGGCATCGGCCGAGCGGTGGAGGCGCTGGCAGGCGGACCATGATCGTCGGATGGCGGCGGCCTGTCGGGCGAAGCGACCGCCGACCCGATCGCGGTCGAAGCCGCGGGCCCGGCGGATGGAGACTGATTTTCCCCGGCCTTGTGATGGTCGCCCAGTGCGTAGTTGACAAACGATTCTAGATAAGGCGAGAAGATGCTGCGCGGCGGAGGTTCGTTCCAGGAGACCGCGGTGTCCAGCGGGACCACGTGCGTAGTGGATTTGGCACTGCTCGTAGTCGGGTCGCCAAGGCGAGCCAGAGGGATGTCTTCCCCAGCAAGTTCGGTTCCCTGGACGATCGTCCCCTTGCGGAACGGGCCCAGGCCGGCCACCCACGTATCCCTGGCATCGCTGGTTGCTTCGACCAGCCCCGATTGCCAGACGCGCTGGCCCGTTCTGCGGTTGAAGGCGAACAGAGCGATCTTGGCGACTCCCTGCTCGTCCGTCTTCTTGGCGAACGGAATCTCCGGGATCTGCGACGGTTGGCCCGGCACAAGGGCCGGCACCGTCATCTGCGGCACGCCGACCAGCAGAGAGTGGCGATCCGTGCCGACCGCTCCGGAGCGTGCCTCGACCACATAAGTCGACTTGGCGCGTTCTTCCTGCAGAATACATCCATGCGCGAGCAAGCTTTGCCGTAGCGAGCTGACGAGATAGCCCTTGTCGACTGTGCCGTCGAGGTACTGGGCATCGAAGAAGACGGGCTTTCCCGACAACGGACGCAGATCGATCTGCGAAACCGCGACGTCCACGGCGTTCGAAATGAGCAGTTGCTCGGTCGCCGTCCGCGTCGTATCGCTCATGCGCGTTGTCCCGCAGCCGAGGGCGATCGGAAACAACAGGATGGGCAACACTCGGCCGATGCAGCTATCAGCCGCCAAAACGCGGGTGTTCGTCATGTACAAGCTCCATCTCGGGTGAAAACGGGAACCATTCCCGACCGGCACGGGGGAGAGCAGGGCCAAAACGCAAACCGCCGCCAGCGCACAAGCGCGGTCGGCAGACAAGGGTAGCGCGGAACTCTATTGGGATTTCGGCCTCATGCCATAATCGCCGCCAGGCGTCAAGGGCAAGACAGGCCGCGCGGGATGGCCCATGCTTCCAGGGCTCCCAGCACGCCAATGGCTTGGCTGATGCGCCCTGAGACTTCTGAAGAACGTGGAGTGGTTCTGGACGCCTGTACCCGCATCTTCTTTCACCCCGGCACCCGGCTCAGAGAAAAGCCGCCCCCTACGCCAGTTTGCAATCCAGCCGAAGTTTGCATGTCCAGTAGTGTGCACAATCGTGCCGCGGCGTGCGGAAAGGGAACAGTCTGGACAGCGAGTCGGTCGCTCAGGCGTGCTTCTCTCCTTTGGAAAGCTGTGAAATCCGTATTTTTAAGCCGCGGACACATTGCTCTCCTTCGCCGTGCCGGCCGGCAGCGGCAGGTGAAACCGTCCGGCTGGCACGCTCTAGGTGAAAGGAACGCCGTGCCATGCAACCTGTCCTTGCGGCCCATCCCTGCGGTCATCAAGCAAAATTGGGATATGTGGCCTGAAAATTGCTTTCTCGTTGGCAACAGGGGCGGAAATGCCGGTTCTCCCAGTTTTCAGGAGGGCGTGTCATGAATCCTGCTTCCAGTCACGAGCCACGACCTTTTCAGTTGGACATGGGCAGCTTCTTTGCGCCTGCCGTGTTCGTGGTGCTCCTCGTCGCGAGTCTGCTATTGGGGGCCCTATTTGGCCAGATCGATCCGGTACTAGGATTCGTCGTGGGCGCCGGCGGGGCAATCCTGGCCGGATTGTCGGCCAGCGCGATCAAGGTGGCCAACCAGTGGGAACGGGCCATCGTGCTCCGGCTTGGGAAGTTCGAGGGCACACGCGGTCCAGGGCTGTTCACCATCGTGCCGATTATCGACCGGGTGCGCATGATCGACACGCGCATTCTCACGGAGGATATCCGTCGGCAAGAAGTCATCACGCGCGATAATGTGCCGGTGTTGATCGACGGTGTGCTGTTCTTCAAGGTCGTCAACGTCGAAAGCGCGGTGATGCAGATCCAGGATTACATCTGGGGCGTCACCCGGCTGGCCCAGACTGCACTGCGGGACGTCGTCGGCGGTGTGACGCTGGATGAACTCCTGGCGGAGCGCGAGCACATCGGCAAGCTGGTGCAAGAGGTCGTGGAGAAACAGGCCCAGGAATGGGGGCTCGACGTGACCGGCATCCGCCTGCAGGACATCGGTATGCCGGAGGACCTCAAGAAGATCATGTCTCGGCAGGCGGCGGCCGAGCGTGAAAAACGGGCCACGATCACGAAGGCCGAGGGCGATCGACTCGCCGCGGAAAACCTGGCAGCCGCGGCTGCAACGATGGCAACCAGCCCCGGCGCGATGCAGCTCCGCACCTTGCAAACCATCGACGGACTTGGTCCGTCCGCATCAAATACCGTCCTCCTTGCCGTGCCGATCGAGATCATGGAACTGGCGAAAGGGGCGAGCGAAGCATTCCGCGCCAACGGCAAAGTGCCCGTTCTTAATTGACCGGGAGCGACCCTGGATAAGGAGCAAGACTCATGTTCACCAAAGCGGAAAAGAGCGTTTACCGGCAAAGCCTTCTCGACTTGACGACGCGCCTCGAGGGCGAGCGATCGCAGCTCAAGGGCGAAGCCCTCCAGCCGACGGGGGGCGAAGCTAGCGGAGGGCTATCGGATTTCCCGGTTCATCCGGCAGATCTAAGCAGTCGCGGCGTCGAAGAGGAAGTGACGCTCGGCCTCTTGGAGAACGAAGAGCAGCTGATCGAGGAGCTCAACGCTGCTTTGGCTCGCCTGGATGAGGGGGGCTATGGTCGCTGCGAGCGATGCAGGCAAGAAATCACCAGGGCTCGCCTCCAGGCAGTGCCGTATGCGCGCTGCTGCATGAGTTGCGCGCGGCAACTTCTGGAAGAGATCGTATTGTGAGAAAGGCGCGGCGCTTTCTCGCAGCCGGGTCTTCAGCGGTGTCATCCCCCCGAAGGCGTTCGCGGTGATGAAACCTTCGTCCTTGATCGTCTCGTTCAAGCTTACAAGCTTACGAGAGGGGCCCCATGATCAGTTCCTGCCTGACCGTCTTGTGCTTGGTTCTTAGTGCATGCGCTCCCCAAGAGCAGCCGGCTTCAACGGGCCAGGAAAGCAAACGTGAGACGGAACCAAGGCAATTCATCCCACCGTTTCAGGAACCGATCATCAAGCGCGACTCAAGCCAACCGGGCAATCCAGTTGTTGAGGTGACATTAAACGTTACGAAAGACACCGATGCTCAACTCAAGAAGATCGGAAGTTTCACTAAGCTTCGAAAGTTGCAAATCTCGGAAACGACGGTAACGTCGGCCGGCCTACAGAACCTTCGCCACTTGACGGGGCTCAAATGGCTGATGATTCATCGCGTCCCGCTCACCGACGACGATCTGAAGGTCATCAAGGATCTGAAGTCTCTCGAGCAATTAAACATTAGTTCTACGGGGATCACGGACAAGGCACTTGAAAATATCGAGGGATTGCACCACATTGAAGGCCTCTACCTGCTCGAGCCGAAGATCACGGATGCCGGTCTGAAGTACCTGACAGGGTTGAAGAAACTTTACCGATTTTCTCTGCAAGGGCAGATCACCGACAAGGGCTTGGAGCAACTAGGCGGGCTGAAAAATCTCGGACAACTTGCGCTCGTCGAGACCAAAGTCACCGTGGCCGGAATAAAGAAGCTTCAGGGCTCGTTGCCCAACGCGATGATTATTCGCTCAGAGGATTGGATTCGGAGGCCAAATAGCGGGACGGCAGAATGTGAGAATGGCATTTCCGATGATCCCTCCTTTCACATCCTTATGGGAATGATGGCGACAGCGAAGGGCGAATACGACAAAGCCCTCGCCGCGTGCAATGAGGCCCTCCGCCTCAACCCGAAACTGACGATGGCCTACTTCGCCCGGAGCAAGGCCTACTGTGCCAAGGAGGAGTACGACAAGGCCATCGCCGACTGTACTGACGCCATCCGCTTAGACCCGGAACAGGCAATGGGCTATTACCAGCGGGCCAGTGCCTATTATGCCAAGAAGGACTACGACAAGGCCATCGCCGACATCACGGAGGCCTTCCGCCTCGGCCCGAAATTGGTAGAAGGTTACTACCACCGGGGCAATGCCTACTTAGCGGAGAAGCATTACGACAAGGCTATCGCCGACTACACCGAGGTCATTCGCCTCGACCCGAAACACGTAAATGCCTATTACGGTCGAGGCATTGCCTACGATACTAAGAAAGATTATGGCAAGGCTATTGCTGACTACAGCGAAGCAATCCGGCTCAATCCGAACCACCCGCGCGTTTACAACGAACTCGCCTGGCTAACGGCTACTTGCCCCAAGGCAGAGTACCGTAACGGCAAGAAGGCGGTGGAGTACGCTACCAAATCCTGTCAACTTGGCGATCGGAAGAACGCTTATGCGCTAGGCACTCTGGCGGCAGCGTATGCGGAGAATGGCCAATTTGATTTAGCTATTAAATGGCAAAAGAAAGCACTTGAAGACTCGGGCTACGAGAAGGAACGCGGCAAACACGGCCGGGAACGTCTCAAGCTCTACGAGCAGGGCAAGCCATACCGGGAAGAGTAGGCCGTAGCGACCTCCTGCTTGCTGCATAACCAGCTTCGCCAATCACGCGTGCCCCGCGATTCGAGAGGATTCCCCGTCAATCCAGCAACTCCCCTGCAAACATTCCCAGGTAGCTCGTGTAACGCCGGGCACTGATTTGCCCCCGGCCGACCGCCTCCTTGATCGCGCAGCGGTCCTCGTGCGTGTGCGTGCAGTCGGCGTAGGCACAGAGCGGCACGAAGGGGCGGAATTCGGGAAAGAAGCCTTCTAGCTCCTCGGGGCGGACATCCCACAATTGGAACTGGCGGATCCCCGGTGTATCGACCACCCAGCCGCCGATGTCGAGGCGGAGAAGCTGGGCGGTGGTTGTGGTATGCCGGCCTTTCTGCGTGGTGTCGCTCACCTCGCGCACTTGCAGTGCCAGGCCGGGCTGGATCGCGTTGAGCAGCGACGATTTACCCACGCCGCTCTGGCCGCCGAAGACGGTCTGCCGGCCGCGCAGATGTTCGCGCAGACAGTCGATGCCCATGCCCGTTGTCGCACTTGTCAGCAGCGTCAAGACGCCGAGCTGGCTGTAGGCGCCCACGAGCGGCTGATACGGGACGGGATCGACAAGGTCGGCCTTGTTCAGGCAGATGATCGGCGCGATGGCTCCCTGTTCCGCGCTTACCAGGTAGCGATCGATCAAGTGCGGCTTCAGGTTTGGCTCGACCAGCGACATGACGATTACGACCTGGTCGACATTGGCCACGAGGACGTGCTCCCGGCCGCGCGACGCCCGCGTCAAGAGACCATGGCGCGGCTCGACGCGCTCGATCAGGCCTTCTCCCTCCGGCGCGGGCCGAAACCAGACCCGGTCGCCGGTGGTCACGATGTTGCGTTCCTCGGTCACGAGCGTGCGCAGCAAACGTCGCACCGCGCAGCGAAACTGCCGGCCATCCTCCGTCTCGACGACGCTCATGAGACCATGCACGCGCAAGACCCGGCCGGCAATGCAGGTGGCTGCGTCCGCCATCGGTCTGTCGGCTTGCTCTGGTCCAACCGTTTCCGCACCGGCTTCCTCGGTGATGATCGTGCGCCGCCGGGAGAGATCGCCCTTGGCGCGCACGCGTTCCTGACCGGTCGTCGCCTCTTCCTCATAGCCGTGTTCGTGGAAGCCACGCGTCCAATCGCGCGGCCGAGGCGGCTTCGAGCGGTTCTTGCGCAGATCAACGCGGACTTTCTTTTTCTTCTTGCTCATGCGCTCCCGAGAGCGTGCACCAAACGTCGGATTGAACCAGCGCACATCGGTTCATTTTGATCGCAGATGCTTTTCGCGGCTACTCCAGGATTGGTTATCCCTCGCTAAGCCACTTTTCCAAACTCCGCAGGTTCCAATGATCGCTGCATTCGTTGGTGGAGAGAAGTTTCGTTTAACCGCGAGCCAGCGGCGAGCGCGTCGACCGTGCAGTGACAAGTCGCCCTTGGTTCGACGCGCTCGCCGCTGGCTCGCGGTTAAACGAATCTTTCATAGTTCTCGAATTCCGATGCAAACGTCTGGGCGAAGGGAAAACTGGCCTTTCCAAAAAATCTCAGCATTTGTATACGCCCTCCTCGCTTCGGTGGCCGAGTTGGCTGCCGGAGCGGCATCCGAAGATGAACACGGAATACTTGAGATTGACAGCGGAATGTGGTTTGGCTATGAGGCGTCCTCTTGAAAACCACATTCGACTCGCCCAAACGAGCAAAGCTCTCGTGGATGGCTTCGTCCAGAAGCCGCTAAGTAGCATAGCCGAGCTCTGCTGCGTGCTGGATTTTGCGGGAAACCAGCACTACCCGCCCTCCTGGGTAGAGGCGCGAACCTCGCTGGGCCAAGTGGTTAATGGGTCGGCCACTCCAGTGGGTGCTTCGCAGTAGGGCTTTTGTCGGTGCGGGAGCCGAGCCTTTGCGCTCGGCTCCCGCGGATATACAGTGCGACGGCAGGAAGGGAGAGGGGGATTCCCAGGGTGCAACGTCCCACGCCGCTGATCGGTCCAAGTCCATCAAGACGGGCCGGTCGGCGCTGCGGGTCGTTGCACTCTGGTCCCTTTTCGTCTACAAAGAGTCTTGCTATCGTAGACTGGGCACTTCTGTTGCAAAATCATCAAATCCTGCTCACCTGTTAGGCATTGCCGGCCCGCAAGATAGAAAAAACAAAAGCGGCGGAAGAGCGCCGCACTCCATAAGCGACTTCCTTGGAGTGCGGCGCTTTCCCGCCGCTTTTGTTTTCCTTTCCTCAACACTTCACTCCGCTCCACGCACCGGTCGGCGCGATTGGGCTGGCCGTTCCTGGGCTTGCTTGGTACGAGATGTGCTCGCAAGATGTCGGCAGAAATCTGCTCGACTCGCGATACGGTGCAGGGTTGAGCGAACCGCGGTCGAGCCGGTTCGAGGTCACGGCGCGGAACAGAGAACGGGAAACTGTCTTCGACCCGCTCGTCTTATCCACCCTGGTTTTCCCGAGCCGCGCGATCGTATGCATCTGTCCTGGCAAGCGCAGCTTGACATGCGCCCGGATAGATGTCTCGTGCCTTTACGTGTCGTGCTTGGATGCAAGTCAAGGATACCCATTGGAGGGCAGAAGGATGCTGTTCCTCAATCAGTTACTCGCATGGATGCTGTTGTCGGCTCCGCCGGGGCATATCGATCCCGCCAAGCTCTCGGCCATGTATCCAATCTTGCGGACGCCGCTACTGGAACTGGCAACTCGTTGGCAGATTCTCGATCCCCGCGAGGATCGCTATCTACTTGCCAGACAGGAAGAGTTCGCGGCAGATCTCGAATTGCTCAGGCATCGCCGGCAGGACCTGCAGAACGCGCCGCCGGTCGAGGACGCTCTTCGTTTCCCCGATCGGGTCGTTATCAATGAACTCCTGAGTTTCAATCAAGCTTACCACCAGTGCATCGACATGCGCCAGCCTGTCGAGCGGTCGCATGGCGGAGAACTGCGGGCCGCGTTGCAGGACACGAATCGTCTATACCGGATCTGGGACACGTTGCGCGATGCACGCTGCGATTATTACTATGTCACGGTTCGCCGGCAGGCACTGCAGCGTTTGCGCGACCTGATTGGGCCCGAGGCGTACTACTGCGGCGAGTTGCCCCCGTCCGTTCCCTTGTGGCAATTTCAGGCCAATGATTGATGGGCCATCAAGGTTGACTGGACAGTTTGAAGCAGCATCTGCCACCCCGCCGAAGCTCAAAGGTGCAGTCGTCGTCTGGCGCCCAAGGGTTGCCTGAGTCGTCGAAATTGTAGCTCCCCTGGTAGACGCCTTCCGATAAGTCCCCAACCAGACGAGCCCTCCTACGACTGCGATTATCGACGTATGCAATCGAGATATGCTCTGGTGTGACCTCTCCGTCAGTAACGACATCCACCTGCATTTTTCCCTTCTCATCCCACCTAATTCTTCCTCGAACATTCATGGGTGTATCCTCCATCGTTTCGCTTGGAACCTGTCTCCATGACTGCTGCGAGGACGTGGGTATCGCCACGGGCCCCGGCCTTCGAGGTAGGCCGAATGATGATCTCGACCTCCTGTCCCAAATCGTTCAAACACCGCAAAAGCCGTTCTACCGAAAACCCCTTGAATCTGCCGTGCGTCAAAGCTGAAATCTTGGGCTGGTCTAGCTTCATGATCTCAGCAGCCTTCGCCTGGGTCAGTTGTCGTTTAGCGATCACCAGGCAAATCTGATGTGCCAACTCTGCCCTGGCAAGCCAATCCTTAGCGTTACGAAAGCCAAGATCGGCGAAGACGTTGCCGCTACTTTCTTGTACCTTTACAGCCTTTTTTGTGGTTTTCATTGGTTGCCTTCTCTCTTCGGTTGAGACAGTCGCCACTCCCTGTAGTGCTCCTCCGCTGCCTTCAGTCGCTTCTTGATACGGTCAATGTCAGCCTGCGGCGTCTTGATGCCCTTCTTCGACTTTTTCTGAAACACGTCCAGGACGTACATGGCTCCGGCGAACTTCACCGTGTACACTCCTCGGTAAGTGCCGCCGCTGTCGTTAGCAACGACTTCGAGGACTCCTGCTCCGCTGAAGCCTTTGAGCGCTTTAGCAGCGATGTGCTTTTCGCCCTTCTGGGCCTGGTACAAGGCAAAGCCCATCACGTCCTGTACCTCCTCGGGAAGACTCCGGAGGTCGTCCTTGCTGCTGGCGATCCAGAAGAGCGGCTTCAGTGGCTCTTTGCCTTCCGCTTCCTTCTCCTCTGCGGCGCTCATCATGCCATTACTAGCATATATAGCTGCTTCAGTAAAAGACTTCTTGACAAAAACCTGGGAAGATCAAGAAGAACGGTCGAATGGGCTGGAGATGGTTGGCAACCGCTAACTTTGGCTGGGTCTGCTAAGTATAACATTCCGAAATTTTACAAAATGGAGGGGTTTGTTAAGTATGACAAACCGTTTTTCTATCACTTCGGCAACTCTGAGGAGCGGCCTCGCACATGGCAACGGCACGAAAAAATTTCTAATTGCGGGGATTGGCCAACCGCAAAAATGTGAACTAGACTTGGCCGGAGAGAGGTGCAACCTACTAGTTCCCCTCCGGAGGTGGCCCCTTGGATGCGACGGTATTGGCAAAAATCTTTGGCGGCGAGCATCAGTGGCAAGGCCCGTGTACCGTAATCCTGGACGCGGATGCATCGGTCCAGACTTTGGGCGCAGATAGCATCGGGGCCAGTGCTACCAAATCTTACGCTCCCCGCCTGGTGAGCGGACGCATCTTTGCGGATTCGGTCTGTCTCATGACCGATGGCAAAGCCTTGCTTGCCATCCAATTACAGAAGATTCGACATCCCACGGGTGAGGAAGTCGTTAGGCCGACCCTCACAATCATGGATCCGGAACATGTGGTTGCCATCGAGTTCTTCCACATAGCCGCCTTGACAGCGCTGGGAGTTCCTCAGCCTGCACTGCGCACCGGCAGCCATCCTGGATCGAACGCTCGGACCGGATTCTAGGAAGAAGCTGCTCAACCCGCAGCTTGAAGGCATCGTTTGCCTTTCTTGCCTAGATTGCCTGCCTGCAGCTTGCAAAACCAGGAACCCCGTAGCATGCGCTATCAAGTCGTGTAGTTGTTACATGGCGGAGGGTCGTTTCTACAATTCCCTGGCAGGCAGCGTTCGCTCGAGATTCCCATAAATACTACCGAAGTGACGGTTGCGTCATTGGTTACGAACGATTCGTCGTCCATGGCCGAGCCTTGGCATGGCGCTTGCAACAATTCTTCACTATCTGACAGCATCGCGGAAGCGAAGGGCAGGCAATCACGTTGCACACGGGCTGTTGCCCCCGATGGCCCGGGCGGTTCCCCGACCGCGGCGCAGAATGGAGCAGTTGTCTCAGTTTTCGAATCTCAACGCACCGCTGCTCCAGACTGATGCCCGACGTGTACAGGCTTTTCCGCTTCCTCTGCAAAGTCCCCCATTGCTCCCCGCCTGCTAAACCCCCTAGGCCACTCGCTTCCCCCGGCGAGTGGCCTCATTTATTTTGGAGTGGACCTATCTTCCCCACCTTCTCGAAAACTCGTGTTGACCCTCCAAGCGGGAATGGCTACGGTCTCCCGCCCCTGAGAGCGTTGCGCACGTCCAGGGCGGCAAACGGCCCATCAAGCCTATCCCGGACAAGGAGGGAAACAGTCGTGAACAAGCTGCTGCACGTCCTGTTGGTGACAGGTGTGACTCTCGTGGCCTTGCCTTGCGGCCGGGCGTCGGCGAAGGGTCATGTCTCCGGAACGCTTTGGTCGGCCAGCGAGGTACTGGAGGGGCTTCAGGCCGTTCCTTTGAAATGCATTCCGCCCACTCTTCTGAACCGCGCCGAAGGCGTGGCGATCATTCCGCGCGTCATCAAGATCGGGCTCGCCCTGGGCGGCCGCTTTGGCGAGGGCGTTGTCCTCGTGCGCGGTCCCAACGGAAGCTGGACCAACCCGATCTTTATTTCCTTGACCGGCGGCAGCATTGGCTGGCAAGCGGGGATTCAATCGACCGACGTCGTGTTGGTCTTCAAGACGCGGAAAAGCCTAGATCGTTTGTTGGAAGGCAAGGGCAAGCTGACCCTAGGCGCAGACGCGGCCGTCGCGGCTGGCCCCATTGGCCGTCAGGCGGAGGCCGGCACAGATGTCAAGCTGCAGGCAGAGATTTACTCGTACTCGCGCGCCCGCGGCCTGTTCCTGGGCGTGTCGCTCGAAGGGACTGTGATCCGCAACAACGTGCACGCCAACGAAGACTACACAAGGCGACCGCGTCAGGAGGATGTCATGGCGGCCGAGAAGCTCAAGGCTCAGCTAACCATAATGTGTAATCCGCCGCCCGTGATCGTTCGTCCGCCGCAGCCACTGCTTGTACCTGGGTCGCCACCGCCGCCGCTTGCGCCGCCATACATCCCGCCGCCGCCCGCCCCTGGGCGACCGCCGGAGTGAGCGAACAACTATATGGCCGTGCGTGAATCGGCTGCTGCGGTTTGTGGGGCACGTTTGTAACGTGCCCAGACGCCGGCCGGCACGTTGAAAACGTGCCCCACAAATGCTGCCGAATTACGCACCGTCATATAGGATGCCGTCGCTTGGCTCGTCTTGGGACGCTTTCGAGGCGGCGGGCGAGCCGCGCCTGCGTGCCAGTATTCTTATGTATCCTGCTCAAACTGCGAACGACAGCGTTGCAGATTCGTCAAGATATTGGGATCGCCTTTGAGCTCTGCGAGCGGTTCGAGCTGTGAGTAGATGTAACAGACTGCCTGGAGCTCTGCGGCGGCGCGAATGACTTCAATCACGGCGTGCGGCTTTCATGAACCAACGCTGTTGCTCGATAAGGCCTGAGGTAGGTTTGGGAGCGCGCGGCGGGACACGGTAGTCCGCCGGCCCGCAGAGAAGCGCGATCGTCCGCTCCACGTCGAGTTGGCGCAGCTCTCTCCGGCGCAAGCGCTCCATTGCCTCTCCGGCCTCCTTCCATGCCTTTACCCAAAGCTTTCCCTGTGCGATTTGTTCCAGCGTCCAACCGGCAAGGCTGGAATTCTCCGAAGGCAAATTGTGGCTTTTGCTGGTCATTTTGCGTTCACCTTAGTACCTGATTATACTCCACACGCACTGGCCCATCGAACCTCATTTTCGAAGGCGAGATCCGTAAGGTTTCGTACGAGGTCAGACCCCTTTCTGAGCAGGCTCGAAGGGCGCCGGGTTACGCCCGGACATGAAATCGTTATCAACGACTTTAGCAATAAAGCCGGAAACAAGGCGGCACGTTAGATATTACCCAAATAACCTGTCCTTAATGTCTGCCGCGTCCAGTCTGGCAGGAGTATGCCTCTTGCAGCAGCTTTTTTGGCCTTTGTATACTGGCGCTCCCGCGTCTGGATGGATCGCACCGGGGATCGGCAGGATTGCCCTTTCAGTAGTAAAGGACTTGATTGTTTCGAGCAGGCATGAGGGGCGTCGGGAACTCGCATCTCCTTTGCCTAGAAACGCTCGGTGGCTTCGCAGCCTCGCTGCCAGGGGGACTTCCATCGTGATGGGTATGGCCTTGGCATCCCAAGGCGGTCCTCCGGCGCTGGACGTAATGGAGGATTGCCACCGATTCTTGCTGGACCACATCGGCGAAGGGTGCCTCGCCCTCGATAGCGAGTTTCACATCGTCTTCGCCAATGCCGCGCTGGCGGCCGCAGCGGACACGTCCAAGGATAGTCTGCTGGGGCAGCCCCTGCTGAAGGCTCTGCCAAATCTCGCGGGATCGGCGTGTTATCAGGCATGCAGGCTTGCTTGGGAAAGGCGGATTCCCCAGGATGCGGAACATGCACTACACGGCAAAATCTATCATGTGCGCGTGACGCCCATGCGCGCCGGCCTGTTCGTGCTGTTCACGGACATCACCGCCCATCGCCAACTTCAAGAAGAACTGCTGCAGTCTCTGCTCCGTTCCCGGTTGCTCTTGGAGCAACTCCCCGCCATCCACTGGATTGTGGATCGCGACTTGCGCATCACGCAGTGCAGCGGCGGCGCACTCAAGAACCTCGGCCTGAAACCGGCTGATGTCAAAGGCAAGTCCCTGTACGAGTATTTTGAGACGACCGACAGCGATTACTTTCCCATTCGCATGCATCGCGCCGCGCTCGACGGGGAAATCGCGTCTTACTCGCTGGCCCATGGCGGCAGGCAGTTCGACTGCACACTGGAACCTCAACGCGATCAGTTTGGCCGAGTCATTGGCGTGGCTGGACTTGGGCAGGACGTTACGGACCGCTTCCGGGCCGAGGAAGAACGCGGCCGCATTCAAGAACAGTTCTATCAGGCCAAGAAGCTGGAAAGCATCGGCTTGCTGGCGAGCGGCATCGCCCATGATTTCAATAACATCCTGGTGGGCATCCTCGGCGGCGCGGACCTTCTGGCCCGCGATCTGCCTGCGGATTCGCCGCATCGCTCCTTGGTGGAAATGATCCGCAATGCCGGCGAACGTGCCGCCCAGTTGACTCGGCAAATGCTCATCTTTGCCGGCAAGAGTGTGCCGGAGCGTCGTCTCGTCGACTTGAACCGGCTCGTTCAAGACAACCTGCATCTGTTGGACGCGGGCCTCTCGAAAAGAATTGAAGTGGTGCCTCGCCTGGCTGCGGATCTGCCCTATGTCCAGGCCGATCCGGGTCAGCTTCAGCAAGTCGTCATGAACCTGATTCTCAATGCCGCGCAAGCGGTAGAGGATGGCACAAGTCCCGTGGTCGTGTCCACCGGAGTGCAAGATCTGCCGGCGCAAACCGCGGGTCTAACGCTCGATCGCGACCTGGGGCCGGGACGATACGTTTTTCTGGAAGTCGCGGATAAAGGCTGCGGCATGACGCCTGACGTTATGGCGCGGATTTTCGATCCGTTCTTCACGACAAAAACCACCGGCCGGGGTCTAGGGCTATCGGCCGTCCAGGGCATTATCCAGGCTCACAATGGAGCGATTCACCTCTCCAGCTCTCCCGGCCAAGGGACGGTTTTCCGCATTTTCATTCCCGCCGGTCAGGGCGAACAGCCGGAAGACGCACGCGCTCGGCAGATCGTGGATTGCGCCCAGGGGCTCACCTTGATCATCGACGACGAACCTATTTCGCGCGGCGTGGCCGCGCAAACGCTGACGCAGGCCGGAGTCGGCGTATTGGTGGCTGCCGGCGGGCAAGAGGGCGTCAGAGCATTTCAAGACCACCTGGATGAGATTGGCCTGGTGCTGCTGGACATCGTCATGCCTGGGATGAGCGGCATGGAGACACTTGCAGCATTGCGAAAACTGCGCCCGGACATCCAGGTCGTGCTGATGAGCGGCTACGAAGAGCCCACCGCACTCGAAGGTTGTGGCAATGCTGAATCAGTCGGCTTTTTGAAGAAGCCCTACAGCGTGAATGCGCTTCTTAAGACAGTAGGTCGCGTGCTGCCAGCCATCCGCCCTCTATGACGATGCGTAATTCGGCAGCATTTGTGGTGCACGTTTTCAACGTGCCGGCCGGCGTCTGGGCACGTTACAAACGTGCCCCACAAACCCCAGCAGCCGATTCACGCACGGCCATATAGGCCTGGCGCTTGATTGTCATCCATCCTCTTTTTCGTGAAGCAGATCGTCTTCCTTCCGGGAATCTCTGCCCTTCCAGGAGTTTTGGCTCCATGGCGGCGTCCGAAAAGGCCAACCTCCCGTCCGCGCGGACCAGAGGCAAAACATGAGCGCTCCCGCCAGGAGGGTCGTCAGCCCCAGAACGATGAAGAGGGGCCGGGCGGTGAGGTACATGAAAAGCCATCCCGCCAGAGCGAGTCCGCAAGGAAGCGGATAGAGCCACATCTTGTAAGGTCGCAAGCGCTCCGGTTGCCGGCGCCGCAGGAGTATGACCCCGACAATCTGGCAGATGAACTGTTCGATTATCCGCGTGGTGATCAAGGCATCGATCACGGTCTGGAGGTCGAACAAACTCCAGAAGAGCATCAGGCCACCGACGAACATCAGCGACACGTGAGGAATCCGGTGAACGGCGTGGACTTCTCCCAGTGCCGAGAAGAAGTGGCCGTAGCGTGCCGCTCCATAAGGAATGCGTGAATAGCTGAGCAGGCCGGCGAACGCCGAGCCAAAGCAACTCCAGATCAGAAGGACCGTAACCAGCTTGACTGCCCAGTCGCCGTGGATCCGCCTCATGAACGCCGCGGCAAGGCTGTAGTTATCGAGGTCCGGGCCATCTGTGGGCACGCTACTCCAGGAAACCGTGCCCAACATCGCCAGGTGCAGGCTGATGAACAACACACAAACCAGGAGCGCGCTGAGGAGGACCGCACGCGGAATGGTTTTGCCGGGATTGCGCACCTCATCACCGATGTAGCAAATGCTGTAGTAGCCAAGGTAGGAGTACATCGCGAGGCGCATCGCCGCGCCCAGGCCGCTGGCAAAATGCTGCATTGGCTCGGAGTTTGGCGCGACTGGCTGAAATGCCACGGACGAATCGAAATGCAGGAACCCCTCCACGAGGATCCAGCCGATCACCGCCAGCACGCCTATCCAGATGGTTACGGTCAGCTTGCCGAGAATATCAATGCGGCGATAGAGCAGGAACACGATCAGGATGCCGAGCAAGATGGCAAAGATACGGGCCGGCCCAAAGGAAATGGCCAGGCCCTCGCTCTCCCAAAGGATGCCCTTCAGCGTATGGTCCTCGCTGAAGGCCTTGAAGTTCTCGCTCAAACCACTCGAAAACTGAGCAATGGCGATCAGCCCCGAGCCGAGTTCAAGCGGGCCACTGATCAGGAATTGCCAGATGAAGAGGAAAGCCATCAGCCGACCCCAACGTTCTCGGCCGAAACTCTCGAGCAGATAAAGATACGACCCGCCGGAGCCGGGCAGCGTGGCTCCAAATTCACCCCAGATCATGCCATCGACCACCATCACTGCGCCTGCGAGAAGCCAACCCAGCAGTGCATAAGGGCCAGGCAGCTCCTTGAGCATCAACGGGATGGTTATGAACACACCCGCACCGACGATCATCGTCACGTTCAAGGCGGTTGCCTGGAGCAGGCCGAAATGCCGCTGCAAACTTGGGGAACTCGAATCAACCACGAAGCAACTCCTGGCGTGATGGCTCTGAACCCAAGGCGAAGGCATGGCGCCTGCAACAAACAGCGCGGAGAACCATGTGGAAAGAGTGTAAGGCGTGTTATCCTAATGCTCAAGGAGATCCGCTCATGCCTGAGACGAAGGTCTGCCCGGAATGCCGGGCAGAATTACCGGGAGACGCTCCAGAGGGGCTGTGCCCCAAGTGTCTGCTCGTTCACGGTGAGACCACCGCGCCGGGTGTGCCGGAGCAAGGCAAAGACTCCGGCACGCCGGTCAACCTGCGTGCCTTTGCTGCTCCGCTGCCCGCGGACTTGACCCCTCATTTCCCGCAATTGGAAATCCTGGAGCTTCTGGGCCAGGGAGGCATGGGGGCCGTGTACAAGGCTCGCCAGCCTGGGTTGGATCGCCTGGTTGCCCTGAAAATCCTGCCCCCGGAAGCGGGCCGCGATACTGCTTTCGCCGAACGCTTCGCCCGCGAAGCCCGCGCCCTGGCCAAGCTGAATCACCCGCACATCGTCACTGTCTATGATTTTGGCAAGGCGAGCGATTTCTACTACTTCGTGATGGAATACGTGGATGGGGCCAATCTCCGCCATCTCATCCGCTCCGGGCACCTGTCGCCGTCGGAGGCGCTGCGAATTGTGCCGCAAATCTGCGAAGGGCTGCAATTCGCCCACGAGGAGGGCATCGTCCACCGCGACATCAAGCCCGAGAATATCCTCCTTGACAGCAAGGGCCGAGTGAAGATCGCCGATTTCGGGATTGCCAAGCTGCTTGGCCACAACACCGCCAGCTACACCCTGACCGGTCCCTGGCAGGTAATGGGCACGCTGCACTACATGGCCCCCGAGCAGATGGATCACCCCCTGGCGGTAGATCACCGGGCAGACATCTACTCGCTGGGCGTGGTCTTTTACGAGATGTTGACCCGGCAATTACCTCTCGGACGATTCCTGCCGCCGTCGCAAAAGGTTCCGGTCGATGTGCGACTCGATGACGTCGTGCTCCGATCACTCGAGAGCGAGCCAGACCGGCGCTATCAGCACGCCAGCGAGATCAAGACCGACCTCGAGGCTATTGCCGCCGGCTTGCCGACGACGCAAGGGCAGCCCGTGACCGCCCTCCACGAAGCGCTCTACGTGGATCCTGATTACGAGGGCGTTCGGCGCAAGGTCATGGTGCCAGCCGTGGGGTTGCTGATCGTGGGGCTATTCAGCCTGCTGCTAGTGATCGGAATCCCTCTTGTCTGGATACCCGGCAATGTTCTGCCAAGTCTGCGCTGGCTGGTGACGATCGTCAGCGCCCTGTCTGCACTGATCGGGGTCGCCATCATCGTGGGCGTGATCAAGATGACCCGGCTGCAATGGCTGCCGCTGGCCCTGACGTGCAGCATTCTGGCGATGCTCCCGTTGGTGCCGGTCTGTTTTCTCGGTTTCCCTATTGGTCTTTGGGCATTCCTGGTGCTGCGCCGGCCGGAAGTAATCGCCGCGTTTCAGCGGAAACGGGTGTACGCGGGCCCGGCTGAGCCAACGCGGACAGCCCCGGCACGGGCTCCGGGGCCGACCATTGCTGCTCCCGTTAATCCAGCAACGCCCTTGAGGCCCTCTGCTCCCCCGACGGCGGACTGGGTGCCCATCCCTGCCAAGAACGCTCTTACTCCCCCGGCTCAAGAACCTGGCCAGCAGATTCACTCGGCTGTGCCCACTGTATTGCCTGTCGGGGCTCCCTTCCAGCGAAGGGGTGAGGACGGGATTCTCCGGGCGGGGCGCCAACAGGTCCTGCCACCAGCGATCGCAACGGCTGTGCTTGGCATCGTGACGATTCTCGATCAAATAAGAAATCTCGGGGAACTCAGCTCATTCGTTGGGCTACGGACCGTGGTTGCGGTGGTCCTTGTGGTAAGCGGATGGAAGATGTATCGTCTCGAGGCCCGCGGGCTAGCCATCGGTACCGCAATCCTGGCTATGCTGCCATGGTTCACCTCGTACTATCCGGTAGGGCTTGCCGTGGGAATCTGGCTGCTGGTCACGCTGTCAGCACCAAAGGTGCGCGGTGCCTTTCAGATCAAGCGGCGCCGGTCGATCGATTTGGACGAATAGAGGCCCTGTCAGCCCGTCGCGTGACATAGCGCCTCGTGCTCGATCGTGCAGCTCTCAGCTAGCGGGGCATCGTTCGTAGCGTCGAGCGGATGCCATAAGCACTGGCGGAGTTGAGCGCGTCGTGCCAGGACCTCTACCTTTTCGGGAGTTCCCGGCAGCGCGCGTGTGGGCGTCGCGGCCGGCGCCCCAGAGCCGTTGAAATCAAGGAGCCCACGTCGACCGAACTTGCCGATGGGCGAGTACCGGTCGCGCACACCTGGCTGGTAGTAGCATGTCCAGCAAAGCCCACGCGGCCTGCTGACGGGACGTTGGTGGCAGTGTAGGCAGATCATGGGGAACCTCGTTTGGTTGGCATGCCCCCTGTATGTCCTGTTTCGTATGGCTTTCTGCGTATAGTATATATATGTACACTATACAATCAAGGCGCTCGGAGCGTTTTTATCTGATTGCATTCAAGAAAACAGACATAAACAGACAGAGAATTCTTGAGAACTCAATTCACCTGTGGGATCCAGCCACGATGAATCTGGCCGCCGCGCACGATGAAGAAGCGTAGCGGATTGAAGCTCGCCAGATCAGGATGGGTCACGACAAAGATCACGTTTTCCAAGGTCAAGGTTTCCCAGTTGTGGAGGCCCACCAGAATGTCGCCGCGCTGAATGCCAGCCTTGGCTGCGACGCCCTCGGCGTTGATCTCGAGGACAGCCAGGCCGCCGTGGAGCTGCCGGTTGTTGCGCGTCACCATTTCGGGGTCGACCGAGATCAGGCGCAAACCTAGCTTGCGCCAGATCAAATCGCTGGCGCTGGGATTGGCGCGTTCCATTGTTTGCATCACGAGGTCGAGCCGCTGCTCGGCGCCCTTGCGGCGCACGATGACCGGCACCGACTCTCCTGCCGCATGATCGATCAGCGCGCGCTCGAGGTCGAGTGAGCAAACGATGCGCAGGTCGGCCACCTGAACGACGACATCGCCAGGCTGCAGCCCCGCTCGTGAGGCTGGACTATCCGGTTCGGTGCGATCGAGGACGAGCCAGCGCGCCAGCCCCGCATTGCTTGACATAGGACGCGCGAGACTGCCGGCTTCGCGTTCCCCGTCGCCGACGCAGTCCCGGCAGACCAGGCCGTGCCAGATGCCGTTGCGTTTGCGAACGCTCAGCATGTCCGCGACTGCATGGATCATGGCGTCGACCGGGATAGCGAAACCTATCCCCTGGGCTCCCGCCCGAATCGCCACGTTGACACCGATGAGTTCGCCATTGATGTTAAGGAGCGGCCCGCCGGAATTGCCAGGGTTGATGCTGGCGTCGGTCTGGATAAGGGCCTTGTACGACATCTCCTTGTTCAAGGTGACGTCCCGTTTGATGGCGCTGATGATGCCGACCGTGACCGTGTGCTCGTAGCCATAGGCGTTGCCGATGGCAATGACCGTTTCGCCGACCATCAGGTCGCTGCTCGTGCCCAGCGGCATCGTCGGCAACGTGCGGCCGGCGTCGATCTTCAGCAAGGCGAGGTCCGACTCCTGGTCACGGGTGAGCACGCGGGCGTTGTAGGTATTGCCGTCGCTCAGTCGGACGCGGAGCACGCTGACGTCGTCGACGACATGCTGGTTGGTGATGATGTAGCCGCGCGGATCGATGATGATGCCCGTGCCCATGCCATTGACGCGGTTCTGGGGCTGCGCATGCGCGAACAGCTCTTCGGAGTTTGGCGAGGCAATCGTGCGTTCACTGTGAATGTTGACCACGGCGGCACGTACCCGTTCGACGGCTTCCACGACCGGCGTGCGCCGCGAATTCGTCGTGCCCGCCCATAGGAGGGGAAATGTCCAGGCCACGATCAGCACGGCCATAGGGAACGCGACGCGTTGCAATCTCATGGTGCCCCCAACCTGGATGAAGCAAAAGACTTGGCTGCCAAACCTTGGATCCTCTTGCCTTTTGCTCTTTTTCGACCAGGACTCGAGGAATGCTGAAGGATTGTTCGCCAGGTTCGCCAGCTTATCAACGGCGGACGGGAGGACAGCACCTGGCAATCGGCGCATGCAGAAGTCAGAGCGCAGGGGATAAAAGCGGTTGTTGCCGGTTGTAACGGCGCAACGGGCCGCACAAGCCACGGTTCTTCACTAAAATGAGTTTCTTCTGAACTTGACGGACTGCAGCATGGGGCGTCACTCGCTCGCACTCTTGCAGTCGCATGAGGTGGATGTGCCCGAGGGAGGTGATTCGCAATGACCGCAAGGAGCCGCAAGGAACAGCTACAAGAAATGCTGGCCGACGAGCCCCATGATGCATTCCTCCGCTACGGCCTGGCCATGGAATATGTCGGCGAAGGAAATGACGAGGAAGCGGTACGCTGCTTTCGCGAGATGTCACAAACAAATCCGGATTACGTTCCCGCCTATCACCAGGGGGGCCAGGCGCTTGCACGGCTTGGCCGCCCCGCAGATGCCAGCGCACTCCTGCGCCAGGGGATAACCGTCGCACGCCGTCAGGGCGACCAGCACGCCGCGGACGAAATGCAGGGATTGCTTGATAGTCTGGGCTGATCGAGCTTCATGCACTCACGAGAGCGGCGGACGAAGGCCTGTTACTCACTCGGGAGTTGGCTCTTGGAAGGGGCTGTCCACTCTCGCGGAGTGTAAATCGTTTTGGGTCTCCGTTCCTTGTCGGCAGGGGGACGCAGGGACCAGCCGAGCGTGCCGAGGATGCGCCAGATACTGCTGGGATGGTAGCGGACCCCGGTGATGCGCTCGATGACGGCGGCGACTCTCCAGAGGGTCCAGCGTTCGCCGGAAAAACCGAAATGCCTGGGCCCCTGGCGCAGAGCTGCATCCACTTCCGCCAATTGGCCCGCGTCGAGTTTGCGCCGCCTCCCGGCTCCCGAGCGGCGCATCCTTTCCTGCGCGCTGGCATTGCCGCCTTGCCACTGCCAGTACCAGTTATGCACACATTGCCGGCTAATGCCGAGCGTCCGGGCGACTGTCGATTGTCGCTCGCCGGCAGCAAACATTTCTTCGGCCTTCTGGCGGCGTGCCTTCCAAAAACGGGAATCACTGGTTCCAAGCGACTTGCCTCCCATGCGTTTCATGATAGATGAGACTCAAGATTCCGCTACTAGAATTCGCCGCTTGCATTCGTCCAGAATTTCCTTGGTTCGACTAGCACCAACGCGACCGGCACCGAGCGCGCGCATATTGAGTACCGCGTCCAGGTCGCGAATACCTCCGGCAGCCTTCACCTGCACCCACGCCGGCGCCTGCTTGCGCATCAGGATAACATCCTCGCTGGTGGCGCCGCCTGTCCCATAGCCGGTCGACGTTTTTACCCAGTCGGCCCGCAGCTCGCCGCAAATCTCGCAGAGTCGGATCTTGTGCGCTTCCGTCAGATAGCAGTTTTCAAAAATGACTTTCACTTGCTGCCCGGCCGCGTGGGTCATGTCGGTAATGGCCTTGATCTCGGTGCGCACGTAGTCCCAGCTGCCACTAAGTACCTGCGCAATGTTCACAACCATGTCGAGTTCCTGGCCGCCATCGGCTAGAGCCTGGCGTGTCTCCGCCAGTTTGACAATCGTGGTGTGGCCGCCGTGCGGAAAACCGATGGTTGTGCTTGCCTTGACGTTGCTGCCACGCAGAATATCCGCGCAGCGCCTCAGATAGAACGGCATGATGCACACGCTGGCAACCTCGTAATCCAGCGCCAGTTGGCAGCCCCTCTCCAGCTCTTCGGCACGAAGAATGGGATTCAAGAGAGAGTGATCGATCATTTTGGCGATATCCGCGTAAGCGTATTCCATGAGGCAGTCTCCCTTCCTCGTACCCCTGCGAGATTGGTAACTACCGCAGGGGTTTCTTGCGTTAAAGGTACGCCGAAAACGCGCCTTTCGAAAGGCGAATTCGCCATGGGAAACGGGGACATTCAGGGATCTTTTTCCATGAACAGCCCGCCGAGCAATAGCAGCCGACTCGCATCGGCAGCCGACTACAGGCTTGGCGCGCGAGCCCGACAAAGCCGTGATAGTTGTCAGCCGGTGTCCAGTCGCCCCGACTCTGTAACGGAGACAATTCGTCGCACCGATTTGTTTCGAGCCCTATTCTCGATTGGATCCGATACTTTTTGCTTGTTTTGCACGCCCGCCAATCAGGTTCAAGCAACCGGCCAAATTCGATTTTCTGGCGTGTCGACGAACAGCAACTCATTTTGCGTGCTGCGGCAAATGTCCCTCCGCATTGCGGCCCCGTTGGCAGGCGCTCCCGGCGTACAATAGGCTACAGGAACGCTCACCAAGATTAAGAAAGGATAAACCATGTCGGCTGACGAATTGAGAAAGTGTATCGTAGCCTCCCCCTTTCGGCCGTTCACTCTTAATATCGCCGATGGCCGACGAATTCCGGTGTTGGCACGTGACTTTGTCCTCATGGCGCCCGAAAAAGGACGAACGGTGGTTGTTTACCAGCGCAACGATGATTTCGATATCCTCGACACCATGTTAATCACGGGAGTCAGCTTCGAGTCGGCCGCAAGCAATTCGCCTTCAAGTTGACTCTCACAGCTCAGCCCGGTCCTTAATGGGAAACGGGGACATTCAGGGATCTTTTTCCATGAACAGCCCGCCGAGCAATAGCAGCCGACTCGCATCGGCAGCCGACTACAGGCTTGGCGCACGAGCCGGACAAAGCCGTGATAGTCGTCAGCGTCGTGAAAGACTTGGGCGCGTTCGTTGCCGCGGTTGAGGACGTGATAACAGTAGCCGCCGACGGCGGCACGAGCGGTGCGCGGTATACAGCGATTGTCGCCAGACGGCCGCTGCCTGGCAAGCCGCCCATGCCTAACATTCTCGACGCGAGCCAGTCGATCCAGGCTCTGCGCTTTGCGCGGGTCTCCTGACCCCGCACTTTGCGGACCGCAGGTCTCCCCAAACATCGGGAGACCTCCGGTCCAGCCAGCGGCGGGGTCTGGAGACCCGCGCCGAGCGCGAGTACCAATGGGTCAAAATAACCCTGAAATGTCCCCGTTTTTCTGCATGCCCGTTTTTTGTCCCGTTTTGCTGAAGCGATTCACCGTTAACCACCGTTTCAGACGGTAGGGCGACCCGAACGGCGTCCCCTTGCACAAATCGAGCGCGCGCTTTTGCAAGATACGTAGGCGGAGAGTGGCGAAAAAAAAAGAGGCCCGCGCTAGGATTAGCGCCCCCAGCTTGGAAAGCCGGCCCAAGAGGTGGCCCAGGTGGCTTTCTCAAATATGGTGTCAGGCCCAGAAAGAGGGCGGAAACATGAACTGCTCTGAAAATAACCGTCCAATGATGATGCGCGGCGCATTATGGTGGCGGTCATTTTCATGCTCTATGAGTGCCGCGCGCCGGCATGCGGACTGACACCATTTATCCTTGTGACCATGCGGGCGCGCAGCGGATTGCTCTCCACGTAGCGCAGCACCGTCTGCAGGTGGTCGTCGTCTTGAACGACGGGACTCTTGAACCGGCCTTGCCACACATGGCCCGAACTGCCGTGCTGCTTGTGGCAGCGCCAGGTGTGCGCCACTGTCAGCGATTGCAGAATCCGGCTGATGCTCTGACCATCCTCGGGTTGTAGGACCAGATGGAAATGGTTGCCCATCAAGCAGTAGGCGAACAGGCGAAAGGGATAGCGCAAGCGTGTTTGTGCCAAGGCTTCGAGAAAGGCATGGTAGTCGTCGGACCCGCCAAAGACAGCGGCCCGATTATTACCGCGGTTGAGCGCGTGGTAAACCAGGCCATCAGCCACCAAACGAGGTTGCCGTCCCATGGGCCCAGGATAGGACGATGCTCAGTCGCGGGCAAGCGGAAATATGAACTGCTCTGAAATAACTGTCCTGAGATGATGCGCAGCGCACTACGATGGACCTTATTTCATGCTCTATGGGTGCCGCAACCGCGGCATGGCGACTGACACCATTTGTCTGTCTTTTTTAGGGCTTCGTCCAGCGTGGAGGGGGAAGCGGTCGCTTCGTTGTCGTCGGCGACAGCCGTTCCGAAAATCATGGTTGCCAACGTGGCAGCGAAATACGTAGAGTACGACATGGCGGCGTCCTTTCCTTGGGGGAAGAGTGATTTCCTACCCCTTGTTAAAGGAAAGGCGCCGCCGTTCCTCAAGACCTGAACCAGTCAACTTCCCGCTCAGCTGCACGCCGGAAACTCGGAAATCTCAGGGATCACGCGCATGGAAGAGACTGCACCCGCCAGACCGTCTATTGCGGCGGTAATTAACTAGATGTCGTCACGCCCCGCATGTGGGAGTCATTCATGGCGGGTCGTATAGCGCGGCGCAAGGAGAATTAATACACCACCATGCGCCCTTCTGGATAATCCCCCTCCCACGCACACGGCCAATGCCCTTGAAGGAAATAATTCCATTGCGCCTGTTGATCTTGGGGAACTGGATGTTGTAGAAGACGGCACAACCCTACTAGTCCGGCCGTCCAGATGGCACCCCAGACCGCAGCAGTCGGCGCATGCCATGTATCCTGATTTGGATCGTAGGGCACGGCTGTGCCCACGGCCCGAAGTACTGTATCTTGAACCTCATTCCAGAACTCCAAGCCCTTTTCTTTGTTCTGTTGCGATGCGATTTCCATAAGCTCATCATAAAGAGCCTGTTCGCGGTCGGCCATTGAAGAGACAGACGGATCTTCAGGACCGGGCCAATCTTCCCAACGAAAGATCTGCTGCGACTTGTCGCTTGCAGGGAGTCGTTGACCGATCTGTCCGAACCAGGCAATGTTCTCGAGCTGCGCGAGAAAAGTGGCTACATCGGGGCTTTCATCAGAGAAAGTAGGTCCACTAATCGCCGGCATATGAGGTCCCCTCTATCTAGGGATTTCAAGGATTGTTCCGTCGGGTCTGAAGACCCGAACCCACTTAGGGTCGGCAATGACCTGAGTTTGCCCCCTGTGCTGCGCGAGTTTCTGGAACCATGAAATGCAATCATCGCACAGGGGTCAGGAGACAGCAACCTTCGGCACTCGCCCTTCTTCGCACGGTCGGCAAGTTTCCGTCCTATAAATAGCTGAGCACGATGCCTTAAGAACCGGCCTGAGTCCACGAGTCTGCCAGCCGAGCCGAGCGCTACCAGCGGCGTCATCTATGGTCAGGGTACGAGCGGAGGTCGGATGTCTTTGTTTCTGTGTTTGTGCGCTTCTCATAAGAGGGATCGTAAAGCTATTCCTCCTCGATGATCTCGTGCACCAGCGGATGCTTGAGCATTTCCGCTTTTGCCATCGTTAGTGTCCTGACTATTGGTTCGGGAATACTTTCTACAACCTCATAGGGCGTGTCAGATACGTACTTGGCATACCAATAGTCCATAACTGAGGGCTGGTCTGGGTTTCCAAGCGCCGAAGCAACCACTTCTGCTGCATGCCTGCGAGTTATAGCGTGGAGCTTTCTTTCAGCGTGCGGGTCCATGTCATCCAGAGCGCAGCACGCATTCAGCATGAGATTGTGCGTGTGTAAGACGATCATGCAGGCGAGCACCGATTTGTCGCCAACCGGCAGACGAGCAAGTGCGTTCTTGGCAACTTCAACAAGCAGATCATGTCGTGTCATTGCGATCATCGCTCGTCTTCGATCAGCCGGTCCATAACGCGGGCGGCAGCCGTTCGTACATCCTCCGATTCGGATTTTGACAGCTCCCGCACAAACTTCTTTAACTCCTGACTCGGCGCGATTCCGGGGCTGTATCCTTCACCTTCGGGTGCGAAGAAGACAGGAATGTTCTTTACGGCTTCGACAAGTAACGGGGCAGATAGAGTGGCGAGGAAGCCAACCACCCTGTCGGGATTCGCTTTAACCCCGAGAACCATGTACGCACCAAGTACATAGTCCAGCCCCGGAAATGTGCGAGTGTGGCTTCTGTCACCAGATAACGCCGGGTCAACAAGTTCCCGAAGCACTTGCTCTATGAGCGGAACATAACTTTCGGAGCTTTTGAGCAAGGTAAGGCCAGCTTGATTCACGACAAAGCAACTCTGGTTATCGCTTGGCTTGCGCTCGTACAGAGTATCGAAAACCAGTTCTACATCAGCGTCCATGTCACTCCTTTGGCGCACCTTTTGTGGCTACCTCTTCCTAGGGTCGAACACCTTGAAACCCGATTCTGGGCGGGCCATGAAATCGACAATGTCCTTCTCCAGCGCCGCCGCCTCAGCCGCAGTCAAGACACGCCCCACCATTTTCTGCTGTTGCAGCACTTGGAAGTGTCGCAGTTCCTCAACGAGATAGCCGTCTGCCAGGTGAGGGTACTTGTCCAAGACCTCTCTCCCGATCTTGATTTTGCCACTGACCGTATCAATCTGAGCACCCGCCATGCCCTCCACAGGTTCAATAGAGGGGTTCTTTGCGTACTTCTTGTAGTAATCCAGAAGCGCCTGCTTGGTTTTCGCCCCCTTAGCAGCGTCACTCACGGCGTACTCGTTGTGGCCTAGCAGTCTCTCAACATTCCCTGGAGCACCAGCACCTACCTTTGCGGTCGCCGCCGTCGCGCCTTCCGCCTCTGCATCCGCAATTATAGCCGGATCAACCCGGAGCTTTCCGCCTTC
>Ga0310038_10000568_pt1 | contig 30254 bp, 19 predicted proteins | sample Sb_taG_6_FD_200461 | JGI IMG/M metagenome (GOLD analysis project Ga0310038, IMG submission 200461) | Peat soil microbial communities from Weissenstadt, Germany - Sb_50d_4_PS metaG (v2) (version 2) | ecosystem: Environmental > Terrestrial > Soil > Wetlands > Peat | place: Germany: Weissenstadt... | reverse complement strand
ATGGACTTGGTCAACTGGATGATTGCGCCTTTCGCTGCGCTGTACGAGGGGATCAGCCCAGATCCGAAGAAGGAGTACATACTGCCAATATTGATAATCTTTCCTCCTTGATGACTCATCATCGATTCGGCGGCAAGCTTCGAGAGCAGGAAAACTGCATTGAGTTGGGTCTCGATTACATCGTCCCAATCCTCAGGCTTCTCGTGCAAAATACCGCCGCTCAGCGATACGTTACCGGCGTTATTGACCAGGATGCTGATGCCGCCAAGCTCGCTCGCGACCCTGCTAAGCGCTGGCTCCAATGCGGCACGATGGGTTAGATCGATCTTCACAGCGATCGACGGAACGCCGATGGCCTTCAGTTCCGAGAGCACATGCTGGTTCTTCTCGTCGTTTCGTCCAAAGATTGCGACGGAAGCACCAGCTTCGGCCAGACCAAGCGCAATGCCGCGGCCAATCCCACCATTACCACCCGTCACCACAGCCACCCTGCCGGCTAGGTCAAAGAGCGCAGGCATCTTCATTCGACTTTCCTCGTTTCAAGTTTTCGGTAACGGAATCTGCTCTGGAAACCGGTTCTTAGTGGAGCACGAGCAGGCGCCCATAGGGGAAGTCACTGAAGCTTATTGCAGTGGCCTTCCATTGACAAGTCTTTCGACGTGCTTGCAAAGCCTGCGTCAATCGGAGTGGTCGCGTCAAATTGGGAGTAAGAGTTGATTGTGCTGCTTTTCGGATGGCAAGTGCGGCCATACGGAAGCGATTCCTGTAAGTGACGACGAGGAACGAGTTCGGTTGACTGCATTGAGTGTCAGTTCCCAGTTTGTCGGCACCCTTACCTTAGCGGATTACGTCAGGGTTGTCCGTTATGCGGGAACAATCAGCGACGTAAGAACAGTGCCTGGCGATGAAGGCGGCTGGGTGCATGCTGACGAGGTGCCCGAGAGCCAAAACGGAGAAAATTCGGCTGGAAGCTGATAACGGTCGCGCCGCACACAAAGCGGTTTCTACCTGCCAGGTGGCCGCGCCATGAAGTGGGCCACCTGGCCGGAATCAGCGGGCTTCCTTCTCATAGCTACGGTTGCGCAGCTCGAACGCAGCTGTTTCCGGTGCGCGGTCAACCGCTGCTTCCCAGTGCAAACGCTCCAAGTGCATCGCATCGCTTCGGTAGTACGGAAGCATGGCGGTTCGGGTTACCATGACAAGGTTCACACGGAAAGACGGCGAGCCGTCGAGCGGGCCCGAAAACAGGCTCAGGTTGAAACTGTCATATCCCAGCGCGCAGTACCACATCAGTACTCGCGATATGCCCTCCGCTACATACGCAACATCCGCATCGTCCAGTTGCAGCAAAGTCGCGCGGCCTCGAACCACGGCGCGCACTTCATTGAAACCGATCGGGGCGAAAGCGGTCATCCAGGCGGTCGAGCCGATGTCCCAGGCAAAACGTTCGTTTCGCCCCCTTTCCGTTGTGACCAGGTCTTCCCAAAAGCTTGTTCTGTTCTCCCGCCAGTATCTCTCCCCGGCCTCAAACTGAAAGCGCAGCATGGTCGTTGGAAAAGGGTCGAGGAACACCTGAGAATGCGGGTGCGGCAGCGATCCGCCGGATGGGAACAGATAATTGATATTCCAGGCGCAGTGACGCGCGTGCGAATCGGATACGTACACAGCCCGAATGTAGCGAATGCAAGCGGTCAGGTTATCGGCGATCAGCTTCGGGGAGAACTCATTGACGCTTAGCCAGTGCCTCGACGTGAATACCGCGACTGCCGCGTGTTGCGAATAGGGCACGAGGTTTGGGAACAGCACCGTTTCGCCGACCCGGATTCGGCATTCATCACTCACTTTTGGCTCTATACACGGCGTGACCTGATCGATCCGCTCTGCACAGAAGGGGCACGATGTATCCCGCAACTGAAATCGTTCCAGGGTCGCGGCATCTGCCGTCTGCAGCTTCACGCCATCGGCAATTCTCGAAGTGGTGCCGAGCAGAGGATCGAAGCGGACCTCGACCGACCGCACGTTGGTTTGCAACCCGTCTGGAGTTACAGATCGCGCTTCCAGTTTCTCGCTGCAGAATCTAATCGGCACCGCTCTCTCCCGATGAGTTCGATAGCCTATCAGTTCCGGGCGGAGAAGCGAAGCACCTGCGGTTCGCACCGTTGTCGGGGGATTCTAAGGTGAAGCAAGAAACGCACTCAGGCGTCGGGTCTGCGCACATCGAGGGAACGCGCTCTCCCTGGACTAGAAGTGGTCAGCGCGGCATTTTGGTTAGCGTTCGGCGATAACTCCCGGTTGGTCGGCCAACCGGAGTGCGCCGGGATAAACCGGCATGTTGTGACTCAGAATGACCTTGCCCTGCGCATCCCCGGATTGCGGCCAGGTGAAACGCCCTTTCTCCAACCTCTTAGCACAGACCCAAAGTCCGCTTCCGTCCCAGACAAGGACCTTCAACCGATTACGCTGGGCGTTGCAAAACAGGAACAGATGCCCGCTCAGAGGGTCACATGACAATCGATCCCTGACCAGACCGTACAGGCCCTCGAACCCCTTGCGCATGTCGGTGACTCCGGCGGCAAGATAAATCCGTGTGGCTGGGCCTAATCCAAACACGACTTACGCTCGCTCCAGTACACTCATCAGGCGCTCGAACGTGCCCATATCAAAATCAGGGTGTACCTCGATACGGCGCCCGCTCGACAGCACCACGGCCAGCCCGCAACTCGGTTCATACTGCGTCGGTGATTTCTTGGCAGCTAACTCCACTGGCACCAATTGACCGCCGCCAGGAACGCTTCTCCTTTTTCCCTTCCACCGCCGCTTCTTCAGATGACGATTCAGCGTGCCGAAGCTTAACCGCCGGCTGCGGCAAAACTCGCTGCGCCGCATACCACTGCTCACAAACTCCGCCACCAACTCCTGAACTTCTGCGCGTGTACGTCGCTTGTGTGCTGTAGCCTTTTGTTCTACGCTCATCCGGAAACTTCAGCACAGACACGACTTCCGCGAACAGGTGTGTCGGTCAGACGCTTAGTGCACACGCTGAAATTCTGCCTCCTCCTCTGCTGTCAAAGAGCGCATAACACCATTTTCGACAGCGACAACAGAGCCGCTGGCACATGGAATACAGGAATCAGCTTCCACAATCGTTTCGTGTTCGTGCGAGCAACCGAGGAGACAGCCACATTCAGTCCAAGCTGCGAAATAGTGCATTGAACTCATCGCTTTCCGGCTACTTGCCTGCATGCTCATGCTTTCCGTCACTGCAACGCGACAGAACTCGACCGGATGGGCGCTCCAATCAAAGTCAGGCAGGATCGGCTCGGACATGCTGACTCTGAAACGACGTTCGGATACACCCATGCGGAGAGCGCAGATCACAGGCGAGTCGCAGCAGAATTAGGTCGTATCTTTGACCCGAGTCTGCATGGGGTGAGCGATGCAGAAGCAGCGTGACACCGAGCGAATCGTTGGAGAAGAGAATGTAAAAAATCAGCCGGAATTCTCTGCCCAACTTTGCCCCAATTGTCTGTATCTGATAGAAATGTGAGGGAACCTTTGCTCAGTTTCGTGGGCGCTTAACTCAGCGGTAGAGTGCCATCTTCACACGGTGGAAGTCATAGGTTCGAATCCTATAGCGCCCACCATCAACCATCTAAATTTACGGTCGTTACCGCGTCTTCCCTGTCCGTAAATGTCCAGTTGGCTCATTTTCGTCCGGTTCTTCTATCCAAGCACCATCTGCAAAACACGGGAATGGGCTTCCCGTTTTTGTTCACTGACTGCCTGGGTGTAAACATTCATTGTCGTTCTCACGTCGGCGTGCAGCCTCCACGCTCATCCAAGCGATTGTCACGGTCTGCACCCGCTGGATTCGCCGATCTGCGTCGTGAGAAGCAATTTGCAGCGAAGCCATTCAGGTGTGTATTATCGCCCCGCAAACTAACTGGCTTTGCCTGACGGGACACCACTCTGTTTCACATTCTGATCTCGGTACCTGAGACTTCGGGTCTGGCATGACTCCAGAAAGTGACGTCCATCACGGGCAAGGAACGAACACCAATAGATAATTTTCGTAGCTAGCAGCCAGCAAAGTGGCCGATCATGAGACCCGTAGCGCCCAATCAACTCAGCAGATTCGACGTGAAGACATTCCTCTGGAGGAAACGTCGGTGGCTGCGGTTCTGCTGGAGTACAAACATGAAGGCATGGACGTTGAAGCCGTAGCTTGCCATATTAAGCAAAGGTTTCCCGACCTGCCGATCATCCTGCTTTCCGCGTACTGCGAGATGCCAGAGCGAATCCTGTGGTTGGTGGATGAATACGTGATGAAGAGCGAACTGCCGGAACGGCTCGTGCCCATTATCGAACGAGCGGATGACGGGCAACCTTTCCATAATCCGGTAAGGGAAGCGTTGCCGACCAATCGGGAACTACTCCATTCGTGGACGCAACTGTGTTTCAGAAGCCGCAACAGTCAGGACCTCAAGCCCGGCTCGGTTCAGGAAACAATATCGCTCCAAGCTTTCGGCGAGAGTTCATCTGCGGGGAACGAGGACGATCCTGATGCCGCAAATGGCAAACACCAAGAAAACCGCTGCGCACACGAGCAGGCTTCCGCCCGCATCGATCCAAATTAGCCCGTGCATTCCGAAATGGCGGAATCCCACGCCGTCGAGCCAAGTCATGTACATGACTGGCAAGCTGCCAACTGAGTTGAGGACGCTGAACAAGGTGCTGGCATCGCCCGTTTCCACTCCTACAATTTCCGCCTGCAAGGCCGTGAATCATGCCCACGAGAAACCATTTGCGGCAAGGTAGAGCGTCGTGCCCACAAGATAAACGAGAGGGCGGTTCGCAACCAGCAACACGAGAACAGCGAAGGCATTCAATGCGCCTCCGACCGCATACATCAATCGCCGATCCCAACTGCTTGGGATGAAGGTGGCGCACAGAGAGCCAACAGCCATCAGGATGCCACCACCAACTCCGTTGATCCATGTGACACCGGTCGCGCCCACGCCGTAATGCGAAGCGATAGCTGGAAGCAGGAACATGGCTGCGCCAGTGCCTGCGGGGTGATGAGAAGGACGGCGCTCCACCGGCGCTGAGGCGTCCGTATCACTGCCCAAATTTCTTGGCCGATGCGAGTAAAGCGGCCTTGAAGGACTTGCGACCGGAGGGGCACAGGTTCCGATATTGAAAAGGGAAGAAATCCCGGAAGCGCAATCACAACGGCGGTGCACAGGCCCGCAGCGAAGAGCGGCATTCGCGCAGCGAGCCACATGATGGCGGCTCCTCCCAGAGCTCCGCCACCCATGAACCCAGCTTGCCACCAAGCTGACGCTTTAGCCTGGGCTGCTGCCGAGAGCGTCCTCACCAGGAGCCCGCCACAAGCGGCAAGCACCATGGAATCAGCTATGCCTCCCACGAGGATCAGCGCGGTCATCAGCGTCAAATGTGAAGAACCGATCAGTGGAAAATAGATGCATACGGAAAGAGCGGTTCCGAAGATTGCAATTGCCAACCAAGTGCTCCGACGGAGCTTGATATCCACCAGCGGGGCCCAAAGAAAAACCAGAACACCTGGAAGGCTTCCGAGCGAACTGACGGTCGCGATTCGATCTACTGGAACGCCCGCTTTCGCAAGCAAGAAAAGCAATGGTGTGGCCTTGAAGCCGACAATGATTCCGAGCGGAAGAATCAGCAGGCTGAAGAGCCAAGGCGCTGGCGATCGGCGCGGGGCAGACACTGTCAGCTCACCAGTATTGTTTGCGGACGATCATGGGATACGGGCCTGAACACGAGACTTGCCGCCATAAAGTCTCTGCTGAAGAAAGTTTTGGAGACTCTGTGGTCCACTCGGCTTGAGTTTTGCGCCACCCACATTGCCTCGGCCTGGAATTGCAAGATAGGCGTGAGCTTCGCCCGTGCTCGTGATACCCAAGCCAGTGATGTCACCCCGAGAATTGATGCCGTACGCGACCACCAGATAAAGAGGCGAGTCTGAGGAAGTGAGAGCGTTGAGGTCGGTCATCACGCCGTCCTGCCAGAGAAATGCGCGACAGTTAAAGTTGGCATCGCACGATTGACCGACGATCTGGCCTCTGTCGCTGATCGCGAATCCGGCGCTCGAAGCATCGCCGGGAAGAGTCCCGAGATCAGCCATTACCCGACCCTGCCACAGGAAGGCATGGCCGGTGAGATCGTCGGATAGATCCGAAAGCCCTACCACTTGTCCTCGATTGTTGATGAATTGGGCTTGGTTGTTATTGATCCCCCCAAGATTCCCGAGATCGGTCGGCGTGCCATTCTCCCAAAGCATGGCGTGAAAGAATTCGTTGACACACTGTCCGGTACCCGCAAAGCCGACAATGTGCCCGTACTCGTTGATCCCGGTGGTTACTCCGTTCAGATCGCCAAGCAACAAAGTCAGTTCATACACCGCCCCGTTTTTCCAAACGACTGGCTTCTGCTGCAGAGTTGGGCTTGAACAGGTTGGGTCGAGCAGAGTGTTTTCCGAGACGCCGGCTATCTCGCCCCGGTTGTTGGCCTGTTGTGCGGTGCCATTGTTGCCTGTTTGGCCATACTGATCTTGAAGGAGCGGAAGCTGCGTCATCACGCCGTTTTTCCACGTGAACGGAACGCAATCATGGGGCGGAACGTCGGAGAATCCGTCAAAGTCGCAGAATTGATACCCTAGCGGATTTAAAGTGGAGGTCTCCGAACCACCGGCCACAACGCCGGCATCGTTGAGCGTGTAACCAGAGGCGCTGTTCGGCCCTCCCAGCGTCTGAAGGTCCACCATCCCTCCATTCCGCCATAAGAAAGCGTGCTGGATCTGATCCCCTTGCAAGCTCGACTCGCCGTTCACCCAGCCTTGTTCGTTCACACCGCCGCCGAAGCTAAACGAGCCGCCAAGCGTGCCGAGGTCAATGACGGCGTAGCCTTGCGCCTTAGCCTCTCTTTGCTCGGTAAGTTGCTGCGCAGCTAGCCGAGCCGAAGCAGTGATCATTGCACCTACCGCACACAAGACGACCAGTGGTAGCCTGCTGCACTTCGTCATGAATTCCCTCCTGATCCAGCCAAATTTGTCAATCGGGAATGTCGACCTGGCGTGCTTGGACCGGCGCATCGTGCTCCAAAAACGGATCTCAGGGCAATGGAGAAGAACTGAAGAATTCTGTATTCATCTCTCGTAACGAATGAGGGGCTAAGCGACAGAAAGGGCTTGGGTTATTGACGCTTCGGCGACCAGATGTAGAATCAAAGCCGCTCCTGCCTTGGAGTGCCCAGCCATGGCGTCAGACCGCGTCAAATTTGAGGAGTTCGAATTAGACCTCGCACCTACCATCTGCAGCGATCCGGTCGCAGCTTGAAACTGGAAAGAATCCCGATGGAGCTGTTGGTCCTCCTGATCGAACGGCGGGGAGGACTGGTGACCCGGGAAGAAATTGTTGAGAAGCTCTGGGGCAAAAACGCCTTCCTCGACGCTGACAGTGCCGTCAACACGGCAGTTCGCAAGATCCGCCACGCGTTGCGAGACGAGATCGAGCAACCGCGATTTCTCCAAACGGTCAGCGGACGTGGCTACCGATTTATCGCGAAGGTGACGGAACCGAATGTTGCTGCAGCCGGCGGTGATGGTACAACGTCTGTCTCACCTGCAGCAGTGGTGTCTGCGGTGCAGCCCCAGCCGGAAGTCTTACAGCGCCGCACGTGGTACTCATGGGGACTAATCGCTTGCGTGGTGATAATTCTTGTCGGAGTTCTCGTGGGTGGAGTTCTTTGGGTGCGTTCGCGCCGGTCACCGAAGTCTGCGATTGCACCGAAAAGGGTGATGCTGGCAGTGCTCCCGTTTGAAAATCTCAGCAACGATCCGGCGCAGGAATATTTCAGCGATGGTCTAACGGAAGAGACCATTACCGACCTGGGAGAACTTAATCCCGAAAAACTCGGGCGTGATCGCCCGCACTTCGGCGATGGCGTATAGGCACACAAACAAAACGGCAGGGCAGATCGGGCAAGAACTGGGAGTGGACTACATCGTGGAGGGCAGCGTGCGTCGCGAGGGCGGACGCGCCCGGATAAGTGCACAGCTGATCCGCGTCGGGGACCAAACGCACATTTGGGCGCAAAGTTTTGATCGCGAAATTCGCGATTTTCTGGAGGTCCAAAGGGATCTGGGGGAAGCCATTTCTCAGCAGGTTCAGGTGAGCTTGAAACCGGAGCCGTGGCTGGAACAGGCGAAGAACCGCCAAGTCAATCCCGATGCGTACGACAATTATCTCAAAGGACTTTATTTTTGGAACCAGTTCACTCCCGCCAGCGTCACGAAAAGTATCGAGTATTTCCAACAGGCGATTGCGAAAGATCCGAAGTTGGCGCAAGCCTATGCCGGTTTGGCGGAATCCTATGGCGTTCTCATGGATTGGAACAAACTCCACCCGGCAGAAGCCTACGCGAAGAGCGAGGCTGCCGCGCGAAAGGCGGTGGAGTTAAACAATGGCAGCAGCGATGCCCATTCGGCGTTGGGCTGGCAGCTCCTTTCATACGATCGGGATTACTCTAGCGCCGCCACGGAATTTCAGCGAGCGATTGAACTGAACACGAGCAATGCGGATGCGCATGATGGCTTAGCCAACTATTTTGCCGTCCGGGGCCAATTCGATGACTCTGTTGCCGAGGCGGAAAGAACTCGCGAGTTGGATCCGCTCTCGCTCGTTATAAGCCACGACCTCGGAAAAATGCTCTTCTATGCCCGTCGTTACGATGAAGCAGTTCAACAGCTTCACTTCACCCTCGATTTGCATCCAGATTCGTTCGCTCCTCATTACGTTCTCTGGCTGATTTATCAAGCAGAGGGGCGCCCAGATGAGGCTGACGCGGAATTTTTCAAGATGACCGCGGGAGGGTTTAACCCTGCGATGACGGAAATCCAGAAGACGCATGCCAAACTCGGCTGGAAAGGTGCCTGGCAGAAACTTGTCGCTAGAAAACTCGTGTCGAGCTGGGACCTCGCGGGTGTCTCGCTGGCGGTTGGAGACAAGAATCAGACCGTCGTCTTACTGCAAGAGGCCTCGGACGAGCGCTTGAGCCAGGTGATTTTTCTCAACGTAGACCCCAGGTACGACAGTCTCCACGATGAACCGAAATTCCAGGATTTGCTCGGGCGGCTCGGCCTTCGGTCGTAGCCTCTGCGCATTCATCGTCAACTGCATTAAACAAGAATGTGCTTTCAGGTGAAGTGGCCTTGAGCGACTGATCTCTGCGACTCTGAAGTAGCGCCGCCTTTCCGTCGGTGGTCCCAAGTTACGAGTTTGTATTCGGGATTCGAGGCTGATGGTCAGCATATCGGAAGCAATCGGCGCGGATGCTCACGCGTGCGTTTGATTATTGCCGATGACCGGCTAGCCGGTAGTAATCCGCACTGAACGAAGGGACGAAGACTGGCCGCCTGAGAATTTGCTGATCAAGTGGCGAAGTCACGCTGGCTGCGGATTCAATTTGTCAACCGTGTGTTTGCTCTGACATTTACAATAAAATTGTTGTTATCCGCCCAATTTTCTCGAAAAGGCTATCTTCGCTAACGGCCACAAAAAAGCCGCCCGAGACCGAGCGGCAATTCTAAGCTGGCTGATTCACTGCGTTTACTTCGCGGCCCCAGTGCGTGCAGCGACTACTTGCGATCTTACCTTCCGTAAGATCTCGAAGTCTTTTCCTCGCAGCCTGCCTAGCGTTTAGTACTCGACCTGGACGCTAGTGAAAATGACCCCGTCGTTGTCCGGCACTACGACCACGACGTAGTACTGGTCCACCGTGTTATTGATGGTTGCATTCGCGATTGTCGTGGTTTTAAAACACTGCGTCTTGTTGGAGGCGCCGGTGCTTTCAACCTTCGCCATGGGGGTTGCCGAGGGAAAGCCGCTCGCCGCCACGAGAGGAATTCTGTCCAGTGTCGCTGTAATTGAGGAGCCCACCTCGTTGAAGTTGCCGCACAATTTGACGGCTGAAACCACTGCCGCTTGGGGAAGAACGACGTTGGCCGCCCATGTTCCCTGGGCGTTGTTCATGGCACCTAGAGCAGTGTCGAAAACCGCGTTGGGGCAACCCCCTTGCGCAGTGCAAATGAACGCCGCTGGTGAGAGGGTCAGGTGAGGGCCGTTCGTCTGTGCGAAGGTCAGTTGAGTCAGTGACAGAACCAGCGAGAAAAATACAACTACTACGGAACCGATGCGAAGCTTCATGGGAGTATCTCCTTCTCGAAATTTGCGAAATTTGGTTTGGCCGCCATCTGATCCAAACTCGGCCTCTATCTAGTAACGCGAAGAAGCCACGGAAAAAGGTCCACATTTCTTCTGTAGGGCGGCAACGGTTCTGGTTTTCGGCGCGGGTAAGCTCCAAGTGCGCCAAAACAAAGGCGCAAACCCCGTTGGCTTAGCGTCTCAACTGGGTATATACTTCCGGGCCATAGAGATCGCGGAGCATTTGCGGTGAATTGAGGTATTCGCGACCTCAAAGTCGGCCCTTCCTCGCTTTCATCTTTTTCATAGCTTTCTGTCTTCGTGTGATTGCGACAAGCGGTGTCTGTTCACCGCCCCGGTGGTTTCAGTTCATCGGATTCGATCGAGGTTCCTATGGATGAGCCAACAGAGGTAGCCACCCTCCTTGGGGGACTCGATATCGGCAATGACAAAGCCGTGGCCGAGTTGGTCGTGTTGCTCTACTCGGAACTGCGGAGCCTGGCCTCTGGATACTTGCGCCGGGAGCGCAGTGATCACACCTTACAAACCACAGCCCTGGTGCATGAAGCCTACCTTCGTCTGGCCAATCAGAGAGAAGTTCATTGGAAGAACCGGGAGCAGTTCCTGGGCGTAGCTGCACAACTGATGCGCCGTATCCTGGTTGACTACAGCCGTGGCCATGGCGCCCAGAAACGCGGCAAAGGATTTGAGAAGGTTTTCCTGGAAGAAGCTGAAGTCGTCTCCAAAGACAAGGCGGCCGATGTCATCGCATTGGATGAAGCACTCACCCGATTGGCCGGATTCGACCCCCAGCAAGCCCGGCTGGTGGAGTTGCGTTTTTTCGGCGGTTTGAGCATTGAGGAGTCGGCCGGAGTTCTGGGAGTTTCCCGAACGACTCTTAAGCGGGACTGGAACCTGGCCAAGGCATGGCTTGCGCGCGAACTGCGCAAAGGCGACCAGAAAGATGCATGAGAAGTGGGATCAAGTAAAAGAATTGTTCGCGCTCGCTCTGGAGCGAGACCCCGAAGAGCGAAGTGGTTTTTTGCGCCAAGCCTGCGCTGGCGATGACTCCCTGCGCAGTGAAATAGAATCGCTGCTGTCGAGCTTCGATGGCGCCGCCACCTTTCTTGAGGATTGTCCCGCTGCCGATCTTTTATCCGCGCAGTCACATCTGATGACGGGGAGAAGGATTGGGGCGTACCGCATCATCCGCGAGATTGGGCAGGGCGGCATGGCGGTGGTCTATTTGGCTGAGCGTGCGGATGACCAATATCTCAAACGCGTAGCCATCAAAATGCTGAAGCCGGGGACCAAGAAGGACGAAATCCTCCGGCGTTTTCGCAACGAGCGACAAACTCTGGCGGCTCTGGACCACCCCGGCATCGTACGGCTCCTCGACGGTGGGAGCACCGAAGAAGGCTTGCCTTATCTGATCATGGAGTACGTCGAGGGTGTTCGTATCGACGAATACTGCGACACTCACAGACTGTCAATCCGCGAACGCCTGCAGTTGTTCCGTGCCGTCTGCCAGGCAGTGCAATATGCCCATGAGACCCTCGTCATCCATCGTGATCTGAAGCCCAGCAATATTCTGATTAATAAGGAAGGCGTGGTGCGGCTTCTGGATTTTGGCATTGCCAAAGTCCTCGACCCGCAATGGTTCCCAGACAGCACGCTTACGCGAACCGATTGGCGTCCGATGACGCCCGAATACGCGAGTCCCGAACAGGTGCGCGGAGCACCGGTCGCAAAGACTACCGATATCTATTCACTCGGAGTATTGCTTTACGAGCTGTTGACCGGGCATCGGCCGTATCGGGTTCGTCACGACTCCGCTTTGGAGAGCGAGTGGCACCGTTATAACGAGGAACCGGTGAAGCCGAGTGTGGCAGTCGGCAGAATCGACGAAAAAGTATCTCACGATGGCGGCACGCGAACGGTGATCACTCCTCAATTGGTCGCTGAAGAGCGTGCCATTCGACCCGAAGAGCTGCCGGCCTGCTTGCGGGGCGATCTCGACACTATTGTGATGAAGGCAATCCGCACCGAGCCGGAACATCGTTATGCGTCCGCGGAGGAATTTTCGCAGGATATCGAGCGGCACCTTTCCGGCTTGCCCATTAAAGCCCGTAAACCTACTCTTCTCTACCGCGGCGGGAAATTCGTCCGCCGGCATACTGAGTCGTTAGCTACCGCCATGCTGATGCTCGCTGTAACCGCAGGGTTGGGGGTGTGGGCGGCGCGCAGGTTGTGGAAACAGAAAGATGCCGAGGCGCCGCCCAGCGCGGTTCATGTTCGAATACGTCCCTCGGTCGCCATCTTAGGTTTTAAGAATCTCTCCAGCCGCCCAGATACCGTTTGGATTTCGACCGCGCTGTCAGAAATGTTAGCTGCGGAACTCGCGGCCGGCGAGCAGTTGCGTACCGTGCCATATGAAACAATCGCGCGAACGAAAATCGACCTTGCTCTTTCTGATGTAGAGAGTCTGCCTCCCGACACATTGACGCAAGTACGCAAGAACCTGGCAAGCGACTTCATCATTCTCGGCTCGTATCTCGACCTGGGAAAAGAAAGGGGAGGCCTAATACGCCTCGACCTTCGACTCGAAGACACTGTCAAAGGAGAAACTGTGGCTGCCGTCTCGGAAACGGGCACTGAGAAAACCATGATCGACCTCGTTTCGCAGGTTGGTACACGCTTGCGTGAGCAGTTCGGGCTGGAGAAACTTTCCCAAATCGAATCCGATGGAGTTAGAGCTGAGCTACCGTCGAATCCGGAAGCAATGCGTCCCTATTCACAAGGGCTCGTTAAGATCAGGGCCTTTGACGCACTATCGGCAAGGGATCTCCTCAGCCAAGCTGTCGCCGCCGATCCCTCCTTTCCTCTTGCCCATTCCGAGCTAGCAAGAACGTGGTCATTCCTCGGGTATGACATTAAGGCGCAGCAGGAAGCAAAGAAAGCGTTGGATGGAGCGAACAATCTTTCGCGCGAGAAGCACCTGCTGGTCGAGGCCCGATTCTATGAGACCAGCAAGGATTGGGGGAAGGCCATTGAAGCCTATCAGACTCTCTTCAGTTTTTTCCCGGACAATCTCGACTACGGCTTGCAACTGGCAAATGTGGAGACTGCCGGCGGCCGAGGCAAGGATGCATTGAAGAGCTTGGCCGCCCTCGATGCTTTGGGGGTACAGGCTAAGCACGATCCGCGAATCGATTTAGCCAGATCGGAGGCCGCTGGGTCGCTTGGCGACGACAAACTCAGGCGAGATACCGCAAAGCTCGCGGCACAAGAAGCCGGAGATCAGGGTGCCAAACTGCTGGTGGCTCGCGCGCGAAATTTAGAGTGCAGGGCTTTGGCGGATCTTGGCGAAAACGAAAAGGCAAAAAGTACCTGCGAGGAAGCGAGACAAATTTACGAAGGCGCGGGAGACCGCAGCGGTTTGGCGCAGACCTTGCACGACATGGCTGAAGTCCCCATCAATCAAGGGGATTTCGCTGCGGCTGAGAAGTTGTACAGTCAAGCACTTTCCATAGCGCGAGCCATCGGCAATCAGAAGGGGCAAGCAAAAGAACTGCTCGACCTCGGTGTGATTTCAGTCAAGAAAGGAGACTTCACTGCCGCACGCCGGTTTTATGACGAATCATTTCGAGATTACCAGGAGGCGGGCGACAAATATGGAATGGCGAGCGTTATGGGCGACACCGGCATCCTCTTGCGCGCACAAGGGAAGCTGCAAGACGCGCTAAACCATTTTCAGCAGACATTCGAGTTGTCTAACGAAGTGGGACATCGGGGTTCGGCTGCGCAGGCCCTGTCGGCAATTGGCGACGTATTGTTGGAAGAGGGAGATCTGCCTGGAGCTTCCAAAATGTACCAGGAAGCCTCGGCTATTGAGCACGAGATTGGTGGAAAGAACATCTACGCCTCAACCCTCACTCAGATGGGGCGAGTGTTTCGGCAACAGGCGAAGGCGGATGAGGCACAACAGGCTTATCGTGAATCCCTCTCCCTGGAAGAGGAACTTGGAAACAAAAGCGACGCTGCCGAAACTCGCCTGGCGCTGGCCGAATTGGATTGCGATTCCGGCAAAGGGGCCGAGGCGGAACAACTCAGCCGTGCCGCGGTCGAAGCGTTTCGCGCAGATGCTTTCGCTGATGAGGAGATCTTCGCACAATCGATTTTATCCAGAGCCCTTCTTCAGCAAGGAAAGACAGACGAGGCTGGCTCGTCGATTGCCGAAGCGGTCCGACTTTCGGAAAAGAGCCAGGATGTAACCGTTCGAATCCCTGTGATTCTTGATCATGCCTACGTCATAGCAGCCGGAAAAGACTTGGATAGAGCGGGGTCCACCGCTCAAGAAGCGCTGAGACGGGCCCGCAACCTGGGTCTTTTTCGAATGCAACTGGAGGCTTCTCTCGCCCTGGGTCAGATTGAGATGGCAAAGCCAAATCCCACCGCAGGTCGCGCTCGGCTCCAGGCCCTGGAGAAAAGCGCCCACGCGAAAGGCTTTGAATTGATTGCCCGAAAAGCAACTAATAGCAAGGGTCTCCGGTAAGCCAGTTCAGTAACAGGCCGAATCGCGCCAGGCGATTTAGTCGCGACTTCGACGAATGCAGTTCACCAGAGCAGTGGCACAGGGTGGTGTGCGTCGTTGACGAAGCACGATCTCATCTCAGGGACTTTATCAAGTCGAATCCCGCAATTATTCGGATGTAAGAGTCACTGAGCTTTCACCAGGATAGGCTGTATTCCTACCGGGACCGTATTGCCCACAATGGCATTTTTCGTCCCAGCAAGGGTCAGGTAGGACAAGTACGAGGGTGCTACTGGTAGATTTGTAGTCGTGCAGGGTGTACAGGTTTGAGAATTGTCCCAAATCGCCGCGGCAGCCACGCCGTTAGCCAGGGTCATTGTGCAAGCGTACACAGTACCGCTCACTGTACAGCCGCCAAAGGTAGAACCAACCATCCAGTCGTAGACCTGGCTGTACGCAGTATTGGCATTGGAAGAGCCTAGTCCGTTTTGCGACGGATTCCAGTAATACCACACATCGTTCGAGACGCCCAAAGAATAGGAGTAAATGTAAAAGCGAGCGATGTAGGCAGCTTGCATGTTTGGGTCGGTATAAGGCGAGGACCAGCCGGCTGCTGCATAGCCACCCTCAGTGTTGAATATGGGCTTGGCCAGCTCTGCGCTTCGCAGAACGCCTTTAAGACTGCTTATCCAGGTATTCATTACAGACTCTAGCGATGTCGGGTAGAGGTTACCCGGCTTCATATGGAAATTCACGACATCCGTTTGCGCTGCGCCGCCTGTGTGGCAGCTGGTTGCGGGGCTATCGTTGCAATAAAGAAAATTCTGGCCCTCGTTCAGCTCCGGTTGCTCAACATGGTAGGAGGGCATCAATACATAAGCGGTAGTGTCGGTAGGACCGGTCAGGGTGACGCTGGTAACAGTGGCCCATACCTGCGGGCAGGTCTCCCCGGTGGCGCGGATTGTGAACGAGCCGCCTTTAACAATGCAGTAGAGATCCTGTTCCATCCTGATTAACTGATCGTAGCTCCCCTTCCAAAATCCTGGGGTATCAGGCTCGTTCCACGTTTCCCAATAGAGAACGTGCGCGTGAGTATTCGTATATCCCGAAGAGGGGGCCACATGAGAAGCGTAAGCGCCGACCCAATTACGCCAATACAAGTTCGCTCCCGTACCGTCGGAGTTCAGATCGCGTGGTGCGTCGCACTGCCCAGCGGCATAGTTTGGCGCGGTCTGATTGGCTTTGTAATAATTGCAGGAAGTGTCGCCCGGCACGGAAGTGGCAAAATTGGGCGTTCTGGCCAGCGCCACCTGTGCAGTGTGAATGGAGCTGGAAGCCATCGCCGCGAGAACCGTGTCCACATTCGTCCAGTTAAACGTATTATTCGCAGTTTCCACGAAAGGCCACTCCACACCTGGAGTGTCCCACAACCGATCAGAGCCCTGGTTGAGAGTCGAAGGGAATTGCGTATCGGTGTTCAAGTCTAGCCCGAAGATGGGAGAAGCCGGAATTGCTGAGCCGCCGAATGGGGTGAAAATAGCGGTTACGGTGGCTGTCCCCGCAATATTAAAAGTGCAGGCGCCCGAACCGGAGCAGACGCCGGCGCTACCTGTTCCTGTAGACCAGTTAAAGGTACTGCCTGCAATCGCGGACGGAGTGAGCGTGACGGTATTACCCACGTTGTAGGTCGCAGAGCAAATACCGCCGCTAGCGGAACAGTTGCTGATTTCTCCGTCCGCCGAACTTACCGAGCCCGCGCCGCCGCCCGTGACTGTTAGGGTCAAAGTGGGGGATGCGACTTGGAATGAAACGCCGGAGCTTATGATTTGGCCTTCCGCAGCCGTCACCGTTGTTGTGCCTTGGGCGAGTCCTGCAAGAAGCCCGGCGCTCACTGTTGCTATGGTACTGGGCGACGACGACCACAACGCCGACGAGGTGACATTCTGCGTAGACCCGTCGCTGTATGTGGCCGTGGCAGTCAATTGGATTGAACTGCCAGCCGTGATGTCGCCAGAACCCGGGGAGACGTTAATTGAAACTAGTAACGGACCGGTAACTGTGAGCAGAGCAGATGCGCTCATACTTCCAAACGCAGCAGAAATGCTAGTGGTGCCTTGCATCAGTCCAGACGCGAGCCCACTACTGTTGACTGAAGCAACTGCGGGAACGGAAGAGGTCCAGGTGGATGATTGAGTGATGTCCTGTGTCGATCCATCGCTGTAGGTTGCAGTAGCCACAAATTGTTGACCGTATCCCGAGGCAACGGAGATTGAGGCTGGTGTGACAGCAATTGAAGATAAGCTCGGACCATTCACGGTGATGGTGGTGGAGGCGGAGATAGAGTTGGAAGTAGCGGAGATGGTGGCCGTGCCTTGTCCAGAACTGGTGGCCAGTCCATTGCTCCCCGCCGCGTTGCTAATGATGGCCACGGTCGCCGACGATGAATTCCAGCTCGCCACCGTCGTCAGGTCTTGCGTGCTGCCGTCGGTGTAAGTCCCCGTCGCCGTGAACTGCTGCGTCGTCCCCAGAGCAATCGTAGGATTCTGCGGATTGATGGCGATCGATACCAGAGCCGCCGGATTCACCACCAGCGTGGCCGTCGCGCTCGCCGATCCCGAACTGATGCCGATCGTCGTCGTCCCCGTGCCCAGCGTTTTCGTCAGTCCCGCCGTCCCCGACGTGTTGCTGATCGTCGCCACCGTCGCCACCGTCGAACTCCAGTGGCCGCTTTGCGTCAGATCCTGCGTTGTTCCGTCCGTGAACGTGCCCACCGCCGTGAACTGCTGCGTCGTCCCCAGTGGGACCCCGGCCGTCGGCGGGCTGATCGCTATCGAAACCAGCGCCGCCGCCGTTACCGTCAGCTCCGTCGAACTGCTGACCGTTCCCAACGTCGCGCTAATGTTGGCCGTGCCCATGCCAGCGCTCTGCGCCAGTCCCGCAGGGTTGATGGTGGCCGTAGTACCCGTGTCGGATGACCAGTTCACTGTGCTGCTCAGGTTCTGTGTGCTGCCGTCGGTGAAGGTCCCAGTTGCCGTGAACTGTTGCGTCGTCCCCAGCGCGATCGAGGGTGTCGCCGGAGTGATCGCCAACGAGACCAGTGCCGCCGCGCTCACCGTCAGCGTCGTCGATCCCGTTACCGTGGCTGAAGTGGCCGTGATGGTGGCCGTGCCCTGACCCTCGCTGCTGGCTAAACCTTGCGTGGGCGCGGCGTTGCTGATCGTCGCCGCCGCCTGTGTATCCGAACTCCATTGCACCGTGTCGGTGATGTTTTGCGTGCTCCCGTCGGTGTAGGTTCCCGTCGCCGTGAACTGCTGCGTTGTCCCCAGCGGAATCGTGGGGATGGCCGGCGTCACTGCAATCGAAACCAGCACCGCAGGACTTACCGTTAGCGTCGTCGAACCGCTAATCGTGCCTGATGTAGCCGTGACCGTGGTACTACCCAAAGCCACGCTGCTGGCAACTCCTTGATTATTGACCGTGGCTATGCTGCCATCCGCTGTGCTCCAGGTCGCCGACGTAGTCAGCACCAGTGTGCTGCCATCGCTGTAGGTCCCAGTCGCGATCAAGGCTTTATTGGTGCCCAGCGCAAACGAAGGATTGATCGGCGTCACCGCCAGAGAAACCAGCACTGGCTGCCCAATACTTAGCGTGGCCGAGGCGGTAATCGAACCTGAATTAGCTGTGATGCTTGCGCTGCCCACTCCGGTGCCTGTAGCCAACCCCGTGCTCGCGATGGTCGCCGTGCTGCTCGAAGAAGAACTCCAACTCACAGTGCCGGTCAGATTTTGGGTACTGCCGTCGCTGTAGGTCCCAGTTGCTGCAAACTGCTGGCTCGTCCCTTTTGCTATCGACGCGCTGGACGGAGCGATAGAGAGGGAGACGAGGACTGGTGCAGTCACGGACACAGTCGCAGACCCCGTTACCGTACCGGAGCTGGCGGTGATATTGCTGCTTCCCAGCAGACTTCCTATCGCCAATCCTGTCGAACTCGCAATCACAACCGCCGGCGAAGAAGACGTCCATGTTGCGGAGGCGGACAGGTCTTGCGTGCTGCCATCCGTGTAAGTTCCTGTGGCGTCAAACTGAAGTGTGCTTCCGAGCGGGATGGCTGCGCTGTTGGGCGTAATCGAGATTGAAACCAACGCTGGACCACTCACGGTGATGGTGGTGGAGGCGGAGATAGAATTGGAAGTAACGGAGATGGTGGCCGTGCCCTGTCCGGAACTGGTGGCCAGTCCATTGCTAATGATGGCCACGGTCGCCGACGATGAATTCCAGCTCGCCACCGTCGTCAGGTCTTGCGTGCTGCCGTCGGTGTAAGTCCCCGTCGCCGTGAACTGCTGCGTCGTCCCCAGAGCAATCGTAGGATTCTGCGGATTGATGGCGATCGATACCAGAGCCGCCGGATTCACCACCAGCGTGGCCGTCGCGCTCGCCGATCCCGAACTGATGCCGATCGTCGTCGTCCCCGTGCCCAGCGTTTTCGTCAGTCCCGCCGTCCCCGACGTGTTGCTGATCGTCGCCACCGTCGCCACCGTCGAACTCCAGTGGCCGCTTTGCGTCAGATCCTGCGTTGTTCCGTCCGTGAACGTGCCCACCGCCGTGAACTGCTGCGTCGTCCCCAGTGGGACCCCGGCCGTCGGCGGGCTGATCGCTATCGAAACCAGCGCCGCCGCCGTTACCGTCAGCTCCGTCGAACTGCTGACCGTTCCCAACGTCGCGCTAATGTTGGCCGTGCCCATGCCAGCGCTCTGCGCCAGTCCCGCAGGGTTGATGGTGGCCGTAGTACCCGTGTCGGATGACCAGTTCACTGTGCTGCTCAGGTTCTGTGTGCTGCCGTCGGTGAAGGTCCCAGTTGCCGTGAACTGTTGCGTCGTCCCCAGCGCGATCGAGGGTGTCGCCGGAGTGATCGCCAACGAGACCAGTGCCGCCGCGCTCACCGTCAGCGTCGTCGATCCCGTTACCGTGGCTGAAGTGGCCGTGATGGTGGCCGTGCCCTGACCCTCGCTGCTGGCTAAACCTTGCGTGGGCGCGGCGTTGCTGATCGTCGCCGCCGCCTGTGTATCCGAACTCCATTGCACCGTGTCGGTGATGTTTTGCGTGCTCCCGTCGGTGTAGGTTCCCGTCGCCGTGAACTGCTGCGTCGTCCCCAGCGGAATCGTGGGGATGGCCGGCGTCACTGCGATCGAAACCAGCACTGCAGGACTTACCGTTAGCGTCGTCGAACCGCTAATCGTCCCCGACGTGGCCGTCACCGTGGTGCTGCCCAAAGCCACGCTGCTGGCAACTCCTTGATTATTGACCGTGGCTATGCCCGCACTGCCCGTTGTCCATGCGGCCGACGTGGTCAGAACCAGAGTGCTGCCATCGCTGTAGGTCCCAGTCGCGATCAAGGTTTGGGTTGTGCCCAGCGCAAACGACAGATTGGCCGGCGTCACTGCCAGAGAAACCAGCACTGGCTGCCCGACACTGAGCGTGGCCGAGGCGGTAATCGAACCTGAATTAGCTGTGATGGTTGCGCTGCCCACTCCGGTGCCTGTAGCCAACCCCGTGCTCGCGATGGTCGCCGTGGTGCTCGAAGAAGAACTCCAACTCACGGCGCTGGTCAGATTTTGGGTGCTGCCGTCGCTGTAGGTCCCAGTCGCCGCAAACTGCTGGTTCGTCCCTTTTGCTATCGACGCGTTGGACGGAGAAATAGATAAGGAGGTCAGTACTGCCGGGGTGACCGTTAGCGTGGCTGAACTGCTGATCGTGCCCGATTTAGCCGTGATCGTAGCGGTTCCTTGAGCTAAGCTGGTGGCCAATCCTCCGGCGCTGACCGTTGCTATCGAGGTGGCCGACGACGTCCACGCGGCCGTGCTGGTCAGATTCTGTGTCGTCCCGTTGCTATACGTTCCAGTCGCAGTGAACTGCTGTGTGTAACCTGCCGCCAATGACGCAGTGGCGGGAGTCACAGCAATCGAAGTCAGCACCGCGGCTGTAACCGTCAACGTGGCGGAGCCGCTGATTGTCCCCGAAGTGGCCGTAATCGTCGAAGTTCCGGGAGCGATGCTTGTGGCCAGCCCACCGCTGCTGACCGTCGCTATCGAGCTCGCCGATGAGGTCCAGGTCGCCGTGCTGGTTAAATTCTGCGTCGTCTTATTGCTATAAGTTCCCGTCGCGGTGAACTGTTTCGTGTAACCTGCCGCCACCGAAGGCGTCGCGGGAGTGACAGCAATCGAAGTCAGCACTGCCGCTGTTACCGTCAAGGACGCGGAGCCGCTGATCGTGCCCGACTTGGCGGTGATGGTGGCGCTTCCTGGAGCCACGGCCGTGGCCAGTCCAGCGCTATTGATTGTGGCTACGGCGGCCTTTGACGAAGTCCAGGTGGCCGTGCTGGTCAGGTTCTGTGTCGTCCCGTTGCTGTACGTGCCCGTCGCGGTGAACTGCTGTGTATATCCTGCCGCCACTGAAGGTGTCGCCGGAGTGACAGCAATCGAAACCAGAATCGCCGGGGTGACCGTCAACGTGGCGGAGCCGCTGATTGTCCCCGAAGTGGCCGTAATCGTCGAAGTTCCAGGAGCGATGCTTGTGGCCAGCCCACCGCTGCTGACCGTCGCTATCGAGCTCGCCGATGAAGTCCAGGTCGCGGTGCTGGTCAAATTCTGCGTCGTCTTATTGCTATAAGTTCCAGTCGCAGTGAACTGCTGTGTGTAGCCTGCCGCCACCGACCCAGTGGCGGGAGTGACGGAAATCGAAGTTAAGACTGCAGGGGTGACCGTTAGCGTGGCTGTGCTGCTGATCGTGCCCGATTTAGCCGTGATCGTAGCGGTTCCTTGAGCTAAGCTGGTGGCCAATCCTCCGGCGCTGACCGTTGCTATCGAGGTGGCCGACGATGTCCAGGCCGCCGTGCTGGTCAGATTCTGTGTCGTCCCGTTGCTGTACGTCCCAGTCGCGGTGAACTGCTGTGTGTGACCTGCCGCCACTGACGCCGTGGCGGGAGTCACAGCAATCGAAGTCAGCACTGCGACTGTAACCGTCAACGTGGCGGAGCCGCTGATTGTCCCCGAAGTGGCCGTAATCGTCGAAGTTCCAGGAGCGATGCTTGTGGCCAGCCCACCGCTGCTGACCGTCGCTATCGAGCTCGCCGATGAGGTCCAGGTCGCCGTGCTGGTTAAATTCTGCGTCGTCTTATTGCTATAAGTTCCCGTCGCGGTGAACTGTTTCGTGTAACCTGCCGCCACCGAAGGCGTCGCGGGAGTGACAGCAATCGAAGTCAGCACTGCCGCTGTTACCGTCAAGGACGCGGAGCCGCTGATCGTGCCCGACTTGGCGGTGATGGTGGCGCTTCCTGGAGCCACGGCCGTGGCCAGTCCAGCGCTATTGATTGTGGCTACGGCGGCCTTTGACGAAGTCCAGGTGGCCGTGCTGGTTAGGTTCTGTGTCGTCCCGTTGCTGTACGTGCCCGTCGCGGTGAACTGCTGTGTATATCCTGCCGCCACTGAAGGTGTCGCCGGAGTGACAGCAATCGAAACCAGAATAGGAGCAGTCCCGGTCCCGCTCAAAGCCACTGATTGCGGACTCGAGGTCCCGCTATCAACCACGGTGAGGCTGCCTGAGCGGACCCCGAGAGCAGATGGTTTGAAAATTATCGAGATCGTGCAAGTAGCGGCCGCCGCCAGGGTCGTTGGACAGTTGTTGGTAGCGGCAAAGTCAGACAAGCTGGTGGTGATGCTGGTAATGGTGATCGCAGAAGTCAGGGTATTTTTCAGTGTCACTTTTTGGACTGAGCTGGCAGTACCTTGGGCTTGGTTACCGAATGACAGACTCGTCGGACTTACGGTCTGGGAAAGAGCAGGCAGAACAGCTAAGAGGGCGAAATAAGCCGGGAGGGCCGAGCGATAAATTGCCCGCATCATCACTACTACTGCTCCGTGTTATTGACGTTGCTAACCTGGGCCCAAGCGAAAGTGAGGGAATTTTCGCCTTGAAACTAAAATGTAAGAATTTAGGTTGGAACCGCACCGTACAACCGACTCCGCCTGACCGAAGTCGCGATATGCTAGAACGAATGTAAACGAATGTCAATGATCTGTACTCGTCCAGTAGATTGTTGACACTTTTCATTCCTTTCTTTGAGATGAGGTCCGCAGCAGGAACTGCTGCGGGGTGAGGTAACCGAGCGACTGGTGAGGGCGCACGGTGTTGTAGATCTTTTCCCACTGTCGGAGTTCGCGGTTGAGTTTTTTCATCTCCAGGGAACAAGGGGTGACTTGATAGAACTCCTCGGTGTGGGTGCGGTTGGCGCGTTCGACCGCGCCATTGAGTTTAGGAGAACGAGGCGGCAGCACGAACAGGCGCAGGCCACGCTGCTGGCAGAGTTGCTCGAACTCGGGGCGAACTCGCTGCCGCCGTCGACCTGCAGAGCGCGAATGGGAAAGGGCATGCGGTGCAGCAAGGTGTCGAGGAACTGGGCAGCGGTGAAAGCGGTGGCGCGAGTGTGAGCCTGAATCACGTCCCAGCGGGAGACCACATCGCGGGCAGTGAACTGTTTGAAAACCACGCCCGGTAGAGGACGCACGTCCAAGGTATCGACTTCAACTAGATCGCCGGGCTGAGAAACCGCGTACTGCTTGGGTTTGCGGATGGCATAGGGACGCGAGCGTAAAGCACGGCGCGAACCCGGCACACCGCTGCGGGGCGCTTCGACGAGCCGGCCCTGCCGCTTGAGCTGGGTGAGGATACGGCCCACCATGGAGGTCGAGACCGTGAGCTTCTGCTGGCGGAGCAGGACAGCAAGCTTGTCCTTGCCCCAGCGCGGGTAGCGCAGCCGTAAGGCGAGAACGCGATCGGCCAGCGAGGACGACCAGGTGGGCTGACGGCGACGATGAGGACGGTGGGAACGCTGTTCCAGCGTCGCCAGGTTCTGAGGATCGTAGCGGAGCTTCCAGCGATAGAAAGTCTGGCGGCTGATTCCGAAATGGCGGCAGGTCCGGACCACGTTGCGGCTCCGACGATAGAAATCCATCCAGGCCAAACGAGTCCGGGCCTCGCGGCTCAACTCTTTCCCCGTGCGCGCCAGCTGGCGCGCACGAGGAAGTTCTCCATCACGAACTTGCATTTCGACACTCTATCCGAGTGTCACTAATCATTCTGAACGGGAACATGATCAGTAGCGGTTGGTGGTGGCTCAATTTGAATCGCCCTGATTTTCCACAAAAGTAGGTAGTGCCCCTACGGATGCTCACTCGGGATTGCAGTCAATCCACGTCAGCCCATTGCAGCGCAAGAGCCTCACAGATGCGAAGACCCAAGCACACGCACAGGAGTGCTATTGTTGCGAACGGCTCATGCAGCTCTTTCAGCAGAGCGTGAAACTGCTCCACCGTCAGACTGCGAGCCCTCCGTACTTTCCGCGTTGCGCCCTTGTTCTGGACAAGCGACGCGGGATTCCGCCCGATGTCCAGCACTCCTGCCCACATCGCAAACTCCACAAGCCCGTGCAAGAGAGAACGCACGTGCGTTTTGGATTTTGTTGCGAGTGGTAAATCCCGGAGCCACAATTCCACCGGGCGGGGCTGCACGTCTCGGATGAGCGTGTCTCCCCAGTCGGGCGTGATGTGATTTTTCAGAAAAGAGCGGTACGTATACTCCGTGCATGGGCGTGTGGGCATCCATAACTCTCTAAAGTCTACGCAGCTTCCCGCGATGGTGAACAACGATACTCGCCCGCACGAGCGGCCGCACTCACCTTAAGAGAATCTTACTTATATGTGAAACGCCAGCCGATAAACACACATCCCTACTACGGCACATGATGCATAGGAGGCAGTTTTCGACCCGAGACGATGCCCTCTTTGTTCTACGACAACGGGCCATACTGTGCCAATTCTGGGGCCCGAAATCTACGCCCTGTGTGTCGCTGAGAACCTCAAACCCCCACTTTGTGGCCAGTCGCTCCAGTTCCCAACCCAAAATTGCCACAGCCAAGACACGGGAGGTCCCCATCGCGTTTGTCGCGGAAGCGTTTTCATTTCTTCAGATTGATTATCGCGACCTTGTTGACTCCGCTGCAGGCCAGATAAAGCCGCCGCCCATCGGCAGTTGCCACCATATTCCGGACGACCCCGCCGCCGGATGGAATAGGCTGGGTACTGAAGCTTTCCGATTTAGCATCGAACCTGACCAGCGTATTAGGCTTGACACCTGATTCGCTGTACCAGACCTCGCCGTCCTTCGTGATCGCTATTCCATACGGTTCCGATTCCGAGCCTCCCGGCGACCGCCATTCTTTCAGCAACGTTCCTCCGGACGGATCGAAGTGTCCCAAAAATCCGCGCGCATAATCCGTGTAATAAATTGTTCCGTCGGGCGCCAACGCGATCCGGCGAGGTCGAGCATCCGCTGCCGGCAAAGTGTATTCCCTTATTCTCATCGTGCCCGGATCAATGCTCGCCAGCTTGTTCGTGCCGAACTCGCAAAAGAAAGGAGTGTTGTTCGGTAAGATTACGATGCCGTAGGGCACGGCGTGCGGAGTAGGCACTTTGGTCAAGGTCATCTTGCCCGTTGCCGGATCGAGACGCCCGATGTAATTAGTCTCTTCGTTTGTAAACCACAAAATGCCATCGTGATCGAACACCGGCGTGTGAGGATCAATCTTCGTTCCGTCGCTTGGTCGAAACTCCGCGATCTCGCCCGTCTTTGGATCAAGCTTTCCGACGTATCCTCCTGATATCGCGGTGAACCAAATATTGCCGTTATTGTCCGCGACCAGACCGTGCGGCCCAGAGTCGAGCGTCTTCAGCGAGTATTCCTTAAATTCCCCAGTTTTCGGATCGAGCCGCCCGAGTTTGTTGGCTCCCTGCCCGGTGTACCAAAGCGAGCCATCAGGAGCGAGGGCCGGATCGTGTGGCCGAGACTGCGGCGTCGGCACTTCGTATTCCTGGATCTGTACATTCAGCCTTCCCACGGTTGCGGACCCGGCAAACCCGGTCGCCAGAAAGAATAAGCAGAGGTTTCGCAAATACATGGTGCCCTCTCTTTCGCAGACATTGTAGTCCCGTCGCGCCCAAGATTGAGTGACCTTGTTCGGTGACTGACGGGCTTAAAAAGACCATGCCATCGAGTTTGAGAAAGCGCCAAGCGAGCCGGTTGTTTCAGAGGCAACCACGTGAGAATGGATTACCGCGCCGAGGTCCGAGCAAAAGGTAAATCCTTAGCTGCGGAGAGGGCTCTCTCCGATAGCTTACTTTTTTAATCCCCTCCGATTCCTTGTGTGGCATCTGTCCGCTGCATGCCTAGAACTCAACCCTTAGAGCAAGTTGGCCGGTGCGGTTTCCGGCGTTCTCTGCCGTTTGCGGAGCACTGAGGACGCCGAAGGTTGCCGGGACGTCGATCTGCGTGGCGGGAGGAGCGAAGTTGGTATGGTTGAGCACGTTGGTAAATGTGGACTCGAAGCGGACTCTTAGTCGCTCAGTGGGATGGAAGGTCTTGGCTAGGCCGAGGCTAACTGCAGCCGTGCCGGGGCCCTGGAGGATACCAACTCCGGCGTTGCCGAAGCGTCCAGCACCAGCGGGAGTCGGGGCAAATGCGGAGAGATTGAAGTATTGCGCGCGTGACTGACCCTGATAGAAATTCGTCGAGACCTGGTCAGGACGCAAGAAAGCGCCCCGGTTGACGACGTTGGTATTGGACTGATCGAACGAGTCGCTGATGCTTGGCGTAAGCCAAGGGCCGGTTTCAAGCAGGGTTATCGTGGTCAGCTCCCAACCGCCCAGCACTGCGTTCCTCCAACCACCTGTATTCAGGAAAGCGCGGCCTTGACCGAAGGGCAACTGGTAGAGACCGGTGAAAAGGAAACGATTACGACGCGTGCCTTCAACATTGCCGTAGTCACTGTGGACATCGAACCGGTTGGCGATGGGAACTCCGTAATTGACTTCGCCCGCGTAGGCGGTAGGAGTATCGCCCTGATTGTCGGCAAGGTTTTTCGCCAGCGTATAGTTTCCGCTGAAGTAGAGGCCGTGGGACATTTTGTGGTTTTCCTCAACTTGAAGCGCGTTGTAGTTGGCCTCGCCTGCGTTGAAGGTGCTGTAAAGCGTGAACCAGTTGTGATAGGGCGCACGCGGATCGACGTACATTCCAGCCGGCACGGTGTATGGAGTCGTGCTGGCGGGAATCTGGTTCAGGTCCTCGGTAATGTTCAGGCGGTAACTGTGCATGCCAACGTAGCTGACACGCAAGCTGTCGTTGCTGGCGAGCTGACGCTCCACGGTGAGGTTCCATTGATTGGCTTGCGGGTCGCGATAATTCGGATCGACGCCCTGGTCGAGGCCGCCGCCGCCGTACTGCACGCCCACCGTGGGTGGCGCGGTATTGGGGAACTGAATCAGAGGTGATGCTAGTGTGCCGCTGTTGGTATAAGTATGCAGCGCAGAGGTCGGATTGCCGCTGTTGTTGAAGGACAACGGACCAAGATTCGTCATCGTAAAGATCCCGAAGCCCGCACGAATCACTGTTTTGGTGTCGTTAAACGGGCGCCACGCGATCGATAGGCGCGGCTGAAAGTTCCGCATGTAAATATTGCGCAACGACTGCGGAAGGTGATCCTGGCTGGCGGTTAGGTAGTTCGTGCAGGGCAAGATCGTATTGCCCAGGTCGCAGGCGTTGAACGACTGCTGGAACGCCAGGTTGGACGCCTGGATGTTTTGCTGCTGCAGATACGCAGGCAGTTCGTTGGGCACGACGATCGAATTTCTTCTCTGGTCGAAGTTTGCCAGATTGCCACCATCTTCGTGAAAGCCGGGTAGGACCTGCCAGCGCAAGCCATAGTTCAGCGTTATGTGGCTGTTGACCTGGTATTCGTCTTGGCCGAAGACGCCATATTGCCACGCCGTTCCGCCCACGTCCGGGCTCGAGACGGCAAAGAACAGAGAGGTCGGCGTTCCTTTCAGGAAGTCCCCGAAAGCATTGCCGGTGAACGTACCCTGGAAGATGAAATCACCGAAATCGTCGGAGTTAAACACGGGTGCAAAACTTTCCAGATCGAAGTACCTCACCCTTCGCGCATCAAGGCCCATCTTGAAAGTGTGTTTGCCACGCGTCCAGCTCAGATTATCCGTGAATTGCAGCGTCTTCGACTGCGTAACTCCGGTCTTGTCACGGCCGATGGGAGTGAACCCTGTTCCGGCACTGAAATTGAACGTGGGAAAGGCATGCGAAGTCGGGTGCTGGCTTATGTTTACCCCGGTCAAATCCAGTTGCGAAAGCGCATTCGCGCCTTCGATGGGAAAACCAACGCTGGTCGTCACATTGGTAAACCCGAAGCGGAACTCATTCAGCAGACGCGGCGTGAGTACCCACGTATCAGAAACCAGAAGGCTGCGATTGTGCACGCTGTCAGAATCGTTCGGTAACAGAGGGTTGGCATAATCTTCGGTGATGTTCTTGCGGCTGAAGCGCGCATAGACCGATTGCTTCGAATTGATAGTGTGGTCGATGCGGAGGTCGGCTCCGTCCGTGCGCGCCGGGGTGGATTGGAAATTCTCGTAGTTATAGTTCCCTTGGCCGGAGACATTGGGGAGCGGATAGTAGCTCAACAGCGCCGCAGCGGTGGGGTTAATGTTCGTAATCGGGGTAGTGACGCCAAGCGCGGTCAAGTCGCCGTTGCGCTCCGCCTGCGTGGGGACAAGAAACTGCTCAGCAACCGCGGTGGAACGGCGGTTTCCTTCGTAATCGAAGAAGAAGAAGGTCTTGTCTTTGCCGTTGTAGAGATGCGGAATGCCCAGTGGGCCGCCGAGCGATCCACCAAAGGTGTTGAAGTGCTTTGGCGATTTACCGCCGAAGCCGTAGGGGTCGGCATCGAGCGCGTCATTTTGCAGATACTCAAACAGGCTACCGTGATACTGACCAGTGCCGCTTTTAGTAGTGAAAGTGACATCACCCACCTGCGAAAATTCTGCGCTGTTGTTGAACGACGTTACCCTTACGGCAGAGATTCCCTCTTGGGATGGATAAGCGTCTTGCAGCGCGCCATTCTGCCGCACGTTCGCGGTCGAGATGCCATCGACAGAAAAGTTCACCATCGCCGAACTGGCACCATCCAGCGCGATGTTACCGGAACTGTCCTGTTGCACGTTCGGCGAAAGCGACAGCGCTGCCAGCGGGCTCGTCGTGGTGGCGCGATTGTTCAGCGGAAGTTGGGTGATCTGCTGATTGTCCTTGGAATCGCTGATCACGCCGTTCTCCGTGTTAATCACCGCGACCGTATCAGCAACTTCCACCGTGAAGGACTGACTCTTGACTCCGACCGTAACATCGATCCTTAGCGTCTGCCGGGCGGTTAGTTCCGCGGATGGAACTTGGAAATCAGCAAATCCCTCGGCGTGCGCGGAAAGAGCATAGTTACCAGGCTTGAGGTTCACAAATTCAAACGATCCGTTCTGGTCCGACGTGGTGGAACGAACGCTGTTGTCTTCCAGACGCCGAACATTGATCGACGCGCCGGGCACAACCGCCTGTGTCGCGTCATGCACCACGCCGACGATGCTACCGAACGTGGACTGCGCGTGCGCCGAAACGCTGATCCCGACCAGACATAGAACGATCATCGCTGCCGCGATCCTTGGAAGGACTGCTTGGGTCACTTCTTTGACCTCCGCCGGACTATGCTCCGGGAGATTGATGCTCCCAATTTTCCTTTGCCCGGTATTCCGACACTAGCAAGAGGGGCATAAAGAAGCTGTGTGTCGGCGATAAAGGAACCGTAAAGGTATGCGCCAAAAAAACGATCACGTGCATTCGAAACGTTCATAAGATAAGTTAGGGCTGGTGGATCTCTACAGCGCAATTCAATACGTGTTGTTTGTGATCATCGTCACCGTCCTGGTTGGACCTCTGGGCGGGTACATAGAACGAGTGTTTTCCGGGAAGGGAACCGGACTCGATCGTTTATGTCTTCCCGTTGAGCGGCTCATCTATCGCATTACCGCGGTTGATCCTAATGTGGAGATGACCGGCAAGGAGTATGCGACGTGTTTCGTGGTGTTTGGCCTTGCCGGCACGTTGCTGTTGTATGGCATTCTCAGAATGCAGCCGTTTCTTCCCTGGTTTTTCCCGCGGTATCACACGACGCCATTAACCCCGGACCTGGCTCTGAATACGGCCATCAGCTTCTCGACGACTTCTACCTGGCAGGCTTACGCGGGCGAGAACACGATGAGCTATTTCAGCCAGATGGTAGGACTCTGCGCGCAGAACTTCCTGGCTGGCGCTGCGGGGCTGGCCGTGGGCGTTGCCTTTATCCGCGGTCTTGCGCGGCAATGCTCCGACACGCTTGGCAACTTTTGGGTTGATATGACACGCGCCATGCTCTGGGTCCTGTTGCCGGGCGCATTGATCGGGGCCTTGATGCTGATCTCGCAAGGCGTCCCGATGAACTTCCACCACTATGCCGTCGTTACAACCGTCGAAGGTACGCAGCAAGTGATACCGCAGGGTCC
>Ga0310038_10000541_pt1 | contig 31272 bp, 29 predicted proteins | sample Sb_taG_6_FD_200461 | JGI IMG/M metagenome (GOLD analysis project Ga0310038, IMG submission 200461) | Peat soil microbial communities from Weissenstadt, Germany - Sb_50d_4_PS metaG (v2) (version 2) | ecosystem: Environmental > Terrestrial > Soil > Wetlands > Peat | place: Germany: Weissenstadt... | reverse complement strand
CTTCACGCTCGGGTTCGGAGACCTTGCTGCCCCGTCTGCCGGGACAGCGTCTCCCACCTATACCGCCACCGCGACCCTGGCTGGCGGCAAACCGGTTATGACCGCACAAGCCATTCTGCTGATACCTTAGATTGACTTTTTTCCGGGCGCCGCATCCTGGCAGGCTGTGGATTGTCTACGGCGTGAGGAATTCCAGCGCGGCCAGGATCTAAACTCTAGGCTAGTGCGGCGGAGCCGCTTATGAGCTCGAGAATTTCGGTGGTTACTAATTCCTGGCGAAGGCGCTGCATCAGTTTTGTGAGGTCATGGGACTTGTTCTGGATGTTCTGATGCGCCGCTTCCATCGTGCGAAAGCGGGTCGAGTTCTCGCTGAAGAATGATTGCATCGCGGCGTTCTCCAGCGTTGCGAAAAAATACTCGCTAACTATGTCATCAAAGAGACGCTGCGGCCGAAGATTGATGATCGGGGGTAGGTTGGTGGAAGTCTTTTGCACGACGGGGACCTCGAGCGGCAGCAGGCGATGCTGCTCGATGTGCGCCGGCTGACCCCCGGCATATTGTGCGTAGACGACTTCGACGCCCGCGATGCGGCGCTCGCTGAACATCCGATAGAGTTCCGCCGCGACCCGGCGTGCAGCGCCGGTGACTCCCGCGCAATGGGTTGCCATCGGCAGCACCAGCTCCGGACTCAATCCGCGTTCGCGACAAATCTGAGCGCCGCGGGTTCCGACTACGATCAGCGCAAGCCCGCCGCGGGTCGCGCGCTCGGCCGCACGCAATGGATGCTCATTGAAGCCGCCGCACAGACCGTGCTCGGCGCAGAACAGGACCAGTCCGGATTTGTTCGGTCGCGCCGCGGCTTCGATCGCGCCCGACGGCGGCAGCAGAGTTGCGGCTTGCGACAACGCCTCACGAATCTGCTCGGCGTAGCCGCGAATCGCTTCCAGCGATCTGAGCGCCTGCTGCATCTGCGAGGCAGCCATCGCCCGAATCGCCGCAACTATCTCGAGCAGCTCGTTGAGCGAGGTGATTCGGGTGGCGATTTCGCGTTCTTGCGCCATCGAGTTATCGCTTTGGCGGCGCAGTGCCCGCGTGATTCAAGCTTTCCACCAGCTCTCCGACGGCCGTGACGAGCGCCATGCGCGTTCGCGGCTCCAACTCGCCGGCTGTGTTGATTTGCCTCACGGGTTGCGCGGCGTGCTCGTTCAGCCAGGGGCCGAGTTTCAACCGGAACTCGCTCACTTTGTCCAGCCCCAGCCGCTCGAGCAGCCGTTCTTCGATCGCCAGCAGCAACGCCACCTGATGCGCGACCGACAGCGGCGCGAATTGCGGCTGCGTCAGGACCGCGCGGATTCGCCGCCCATGCTCGATTATCTCGCGCGTGCGCTCATCCACCATCCCGCCGAAGCGGGTAAAGATTTCCAGTTCGAGGAATTGCGCGTATTCGAGGCGGAGATTTTCGGCCAGCTTGCGCGTCGCATGCGACTGCGTCTTGCCGCCGACGCGCGACACGCTCTTGCCGACGTTGACGGCCGGCTTCTGTCCTTCGTGAAACAACCGCGGCTCGAGAACGATCTGCCCGTCTGAGATCGAAATCAGATTGGTTGGTATGTAACCGGAAAGATTGCCTTCCTCCGTGGCAGCGATCGGCAGCGCGGTCAGCGACCCGCCGCCGCGATCGCGGTTGAGCTTGGCCGCGCGTTCGAGCAGCCGCGAATGGATATAGAAGATATCACCGGGGTATGCCTCGCGTCCCGGCGGATTTCGAAGTAGCAGCGACAGCTGCCGATAGATCACGGCGTGCTTGCTCAGATCGTCGATGATCAAGAGCGCATCGCCACCGCGTTCCGAGAAATACTCAGCCATTGTGCAGGCCGCATACGGCGCCAGCCATTGGATTCCAGGCGGGTCGTCCGCGGGTGCGAATACGAAGATGCATCGCTCCGGCGCGCCGTAGCGCCTGACCGCATCGATCACCTGGCTCACGGACGAGGTCTTCTGTCCCACCGCACAGTAGATACAGACCACGCCGGTATCGCGTTGATTGATTATCGTGTCGATCGCGATCGCGGTTTTTCCGGTTTCGCGATCGCCGATAATCAATTCGCGCTGGCCACGTCCGATCGGCAGCATCGCATCGATGACGAGAAGGCCGGTATTGAGCGCGGTGTCGACGAAATCGCGATCGACGATCGCGGGCGCCGGCCGCTCGACCGGCTCGACTCCCGCCGCTTCGATCTCCGGCCCTCCGTCCACCGCAACGCCGAGTGCGTTCACGATTCGGCCCAGCAGGTTGTCGCCCACCGGCACGCTTGCGACTGAACCGGTTCCGCGCACCAGGCTGCCCGCCTCGATGCAGCTGGCGTTGCCGAGCATCGCGCATCCGATTAGATCCGGATCGAGCGTCAGCACGATTCCGGGGACCGGCTCCCCGCCGTCCAAGCGGTCGAAGAGCAGCAGTTCACCGAGTCGCGTTTGGGGCAAGCCGCCTACGCTGGCGACATTGTCTCCCACTCGTTCCACGCGGCCGATCATGTCGAGTCGGGGCTCGGCCTTGAGCTCACTCAGAAGCCGGCCCGCCCTGCTCAGGCGATCCTTTACGGATTCACTCAGCGTGCTCATTGCGATTGATTTCCCTGGCAGCGGTGGCCAGCGCGTCGCGCCAGTTGAAGCGGAGAGTTGCGCTCGGCAATGCGATTTCGGCGCCGGCGATAAGCGCCGGATCGCTGTTGAACTTTATGCCCCCTGCGGCGCCAATCCGTTTTCCGAGTTGCTCGCGCCATTGCGCCTCTTCCCGCGCGTCGAGCGGGTGAGCCGTCGTGACCACCACAGAGGTCTCGCCCAGATGCGAAACGAGCGCGGCCCACTCCTGCGCCGAGAGATGGTCCAGATAGTCCAGCACGCGGGTCAGGAAGGCATGCTCGATCGAAGGAAAGGCCAGCCCGCGAAGCAGCCGTTGCGCAAGGCTCACGGCGAGCTCGATTGTCCGGGAAAACAACTCCTGGGTGGCGGCGGCGCGCTCTTCGCTGAGCTGCGTGGCCGCGTGATTGCGGATTTTCTCGGCTTCCGCGCGGGCTTCATCGATCATCTTCTTGCGTTCGGCGGCCAGTTGCGCGCCCTGCTCTTCAATCGCCTTTTGGCGCTCGGCCTCGATTCCCGCGCGTTGTGCCTCAAGCTCGCGCTGCAGATCCAGCACTTTCTGCTTTTCAGCTGACGCTTGCGCCATGCCGCGCGTAATCTCCTCCTTACGCCGGGCGACGATCGCGCTGACCGGCTTGAACAGAAAGCGCTTGAGCAGCCAGACCAGGATGAGAAAGTTGGCCGTCTGCAGCGCGAAGGTCCACCAACTGAAATTCATCGCGCGAAGGGATTGGCGAATAGCAGCAGCAAGGCGACTAGCAGGCAGTAAATCGCCATCGTCTCTATCATCGCCAGGCCAACGAACAGGGTCCGCGACAGCGAGCCCGCGGCCTCGGGCTGTCGCGCGATGCCATCCATCGCCGCCACGACCGCGCGGCCTTCGGCGAGCGCCGGCGAGATCGAGCCGACGGCGACCGCGATCACCGCGCCGATTATGCTGAGCATTTGGACCGTCATCTTCTTCCGACCTCCCTCATTTCTCGATCGCGCCGATGCCGCCGCCGATAAAAACCGCGGAAAGGACGCTGAATATGTAGGCCTGCGCCAGGCCAACCAGAATTCCGAATGCCATGAACGGAATCGGCACCAGCAAACCCGCCAGCGCCAGAACGATCGCAACCACCATCTCCTCGCTCATGATATTTCCGAACAGGCGCATCCCCAGCGAGAACGATCGCGTCAGTTCGGACAGAATATTGAACGGCAACATGACCGGATTCGGCCTGAGATAGCCTTTCAAGTACGCGCCGAGGCCTCGAATACGCACGCCATAGAAATGCACCGATAGAAAAACTATCGCGGCGAGTGCGGCGGCCGTTTCGATCGATGCGGTCGGCGCTTTGAGTCCGGGAACGATCCCGCTAAGATTCGCGACCACCAGAAAGATGAACAGCGTTCCCAGCAACGGCAGGAACGGGGCCGCATCGCGGTTCAGCAGCGCGGCTATCTGCTCTTCGATTTCCGCCACAACGGTTTCGACGATCGCCTGCGATCCGCCCGCATCGACGCGAAAGTTCCGCGTCACAATCCAGCTCGCGACCGTCAGCGCCGCCATCAACCCCCACGTGGTTACGACGGTGCGGCTGATGGGAACGATGCCGAGGTGAAACAGGATCGCGGCCTGAAGGGGCGAGTGGTTCATGGATTCCTCTGCAGCGCGAGCCGGTAGTGATTGACCGAGATCGTCCGTATCGCCAGGAACCCCGCCAGGTTTGCGAGCATGGGTGCGGCGCCTTGCCTGGCACAGAGCGTGAAAGCCGCGACAGCGACGGCAACGCGCGAGAGATGGACCAACAGAGCGTTCCGTCCGGTTCCGTGGCCGGTGTAAAGCCGGACATTCCATGCGAGCGCAGCGAAATACGCCATGCCAATCAACGCTCCGAATGCGCCGTAGGCTGCCATCCGCACAGCGACTAGTCCGATCATTCCGTGCTCATCCTCTTCCAAACCGCCCAGAAACCAAGTGCAGCGCCAACAAAAACCAGCGCTGCGCTCCAGAACACACCGCTATGCAAGGCACGATCGAGCCAGCGTCCAACGAACGCGCCTATGAGGATGGGTGCGACGATCGTCCATCCGAACCGCCCGATCATTGCGAGCGAGCGGCCCACCGGCCATTCTCCGGTCTTCAGCTTGTGCTCGCGCCGGCTATGCGCCCGTTTAGCGGCTTCTGCCAATTCGCGTTCGTCGGCCCTCGACCCGTGATTGCCATGCTCTTGCTCGGTTGCCATGACCAGTGCCCCGCGGTTATTCCGCCGGCCTGACTTTGAGCGGTCGATCAGCGGGCCGCAGGTAACGATAGATTTGCCGGATTGCGGCTTGTTCCAGGCTGAGCACTCCCGATCGGGCCGAGCGGTCGGCCTCGATGTCCTCTGCCATCGTCGCGAGGATTTCGCTGCGCAAATGTGCCAGATCATCGTCTACGACCGCCTCACGGGTTGCTATCTCCACGACCTGGCCCTCGCGGACGCGCAGCACGCCGCCGCGCACGGCGAGGTAGTGCTCGACGCCGCCGCTATTGCGCCATCTCACGACGCAGATCGAAAGGGTGGTGAGAAAATCCGCATGGCGGGGTTCGATGCCAAAGCCGCCGCTGGCATCTTCGGCGCGAACCTGACGAACGGAACTTTCATCAAGCGCGATCGCGGTGGGCGTGGTGACAACGAGCCTCATTGCAATCCGATCGTTACTGCGCCTTGCGCGCAACGATCTCCTTTTCGCGAGCATCCGCGAAAGTTCCGACCATGTAGAACGAGCTTTCGGCCCATTCGTCGCCTTCGCCCGCAAGTATAGCCCGGCAACCCTTGATGGTTTCCTCGATAGGGACGGATTTCCCCGCAATCCCCGTGAATTGCTCAGTCACGAGAAACGGCTGCGTGAGAAAACGCTCCAGGCGCCGCGCGCGCGCCACGATGCGCCGGTCTTCCGAGCTCAGCTCCTCTACGCCGAGCAACGAGATGATTTCCTGCAGCTCCTTGTAGCGCACGATCGTTCGGCGCACTTCCTCGGCGACCGCATAATGTTCTTCGCCGACGACCCGCGGATCGAGCAGGACCGAAGTCGACGCCAGCGGATCGATCGCCGGATACAGTCCCTCCGCCGCCATATCTCGCGACAGGACGATCGACGAGTCCAGATGGCGAAACGTTTCGACCACCGCCGGGTCGGTAAAATCGTCGGCCGGCACGTACACTGCCTGGATTGCGGTCACCGATGCGCCGGCCACCGACGCGATTCGCTCTTCGAGTTCGGCGATCTCGGTGGCAAGCGTGGGCTGGTAGCCGACCCGCGACGGCAACCGCCCGAGCATCCCCGACACCTCTGAGCCCGCCTGCACGAATCGGAACACGTTGTCCATCAGGAGCAGAACGTCGTGTCCCTTCACGTCGCGAAAATATTCGGCAACGGTCAGCGCGGTCATGCCAACCCGCCAGCGTGCGCCCGGCGGCTCGTTCATCTGCCCGAAGACGAGCGCGGTGCGGCTCAGCACGCCCGATTCGCGCAGTTCGGCCAGCAGCTCGTGGCCCTCGCGCGATCGCTCGCCGATACCCGCGAACACGCAGATGCCCGAGTAGTTCTCGACGGTGCTGCGAATCAGCTCCATGATCAGCACAGTCTTGCCGACGCCGGCGCCGCCGAACATCCCGGCTTTGCCGCCGCGCGCGAGCGGTGCCAGAAGGTCGGCTACCTTGATGCCGGTACGGAAGACCTCGCGCTTGTGATCCTGATGATCGATCGCGGGCGAGCTGCGATGAATCGGCCAGCGGATTGCGGACTCGATTGGCCCGAGGCGATCGATCGGATCGCCGATCGCGTTGATCAGACGGCCAAGCACCTTCTCTCCCACCGGCACGCAGATGGGCCCGGCACGACGGGCGATCGCACCGCGGCGCAGACCCGAAGTATTCTCCATCGCGACCGCGCGGACGGTATGAAGATCGAGATGGTCCTGGATTTCGGCGACCAGCGGGACCCGTCCGTCCAGCTGGATCGTCATTGCGTCATTGATCGCCGGCAGCCGTCCGTGGGCAAACTCGACGTCGACGACGGACCCGCGAACGCGCGTGACTATCCCCTGCTCGTTCTCCAGTTGCGCTTTCGAACTGTCTGAGAGTTGATCCATGCCCCCGAACCCGAACGCAAGCTTTCTGTCATGCGCCGATGCGCTTCTCATCAAGCCACTGAAGCCATCGATCCAGCCCCTCGCCGGTGCGCGCGGAAACCGGGAAAACCCGCGGTTCCGGCATCACCCGCGCGATAGCGTCGTCGAAGTTCCGGATGCATACGCCAAGATGCGGGAGCAGATCGATCTTTGTCAGTAGCACCGCGTCCGCGTTTCGGAACATGACGGGATACTTGAGCGGTTTGTCTTCGCCCTCGGTAACCGAAAGCGCGACGACGTTCAGCGCCTGGCCGAGATCGTAGATCGCGGGACAGACCAGGTTGCCGACGTTCTCGATCACGAAGAAATCGAGACCGTCGAGTGCGAAGTCGTGCAGCGCCTTATGCACCATCTCGGCGTCGAGATGGCACGCTGAGCCGGTGGTGATGGTCGCTGCCGGTATTCCCGCCGCGCGCAGTCGTTGGGCGTCGCGATCGGTCGCGAGATCGCCGCTCACCGCGGCAAGCTTGCGATTTGCTTTCGGCGCGCGCGCCATTGCCTCCAGGATCGCCGTCTTGCCCGAACCGGGCGAGCCCATCAGGTTGAGCGCGAGCACACCGTGCTCGACGAAATGCGCGCGGTTATGCTGCGCAACCCGGTCGTTGGCAGAGAGTAGCCGCTCGTGAACCTCGACCGGCACTATTTCCGGATCGCCGCATCCGCAGTCCTGGCACATCACGGCACCTCCATCTCGATTTGCTCGAGGATTATTTCGTCGCCCGAGACCAGCCGTGCAGGCATTGCGCATTGCGCGCAGCGCAAGATTTCGCCGCGCGCGATCGTCCGGCCGCATTCGGGACACGCCCATTGTTCCTCGACGCGCTGGACGCATAGCTCCGCGCTCGCACACAGCGTGCCCTCGCGGAACATCTCGTAAGCCTTTGACAGCAGATCGGGATCGACTCCCGCCGCGGCGCCAATCCTGATCGTCAGGCGATGCACTGCGATTGCATTGTGCGTGCGCGCCTCTGCGCCAACGCGCTCGAGCAGTGAGCTCACGATCGAATACTCGTGCATCGTGCGATCCCTATTTGCCCTTGAACCGCGCCTGGGTTTTCGAGAAGAACGCGTCGATTCCGGTGGCAAAATCGCTCGAGTCTGCGCTCCGCGCGAGGCTCTCGAGCTCGCGGTCAAGATGGTAATCGAGCCGGTCCACACCCGCCGCCTCGTTGATGAGACGCTTGGCAACGGCATACGCGTCGGTCGGTCCGGCGGCGATACGCCGCGCAACCGCCATCGATTCGGCGTCGAACTGCGCGGCGGGATAGACCTCGTTAATCAGTCCGATCCGCAATGCGCGCTCGGGATCGATCCGCGGATTCATCAGTACCAATTCCATCGAGCGGCGAAGCCCGATGAGCTTGGGCAGGAAGAACGTTGAGCTTTCAGCGCCGGTCAACCCGGTCTTGCTGTAAGCCCATTCGAAGCTGGCGCGATCGGACGCGAGCACGAGGTCGCAGGCCATCGCGATACCCAGCCCGCCGGCCGCCGCGATTCCGTCCACTGCGGCAATAAACGGCTTGGAAGCGCGTTTTATCTCGGAGATGGTGCTGTGGATGTACTCCAGGATCTGCTTGAAGAGCTCGCCAAAGCGATCGCCGCCGGCGTTCGGCTCCGGCGCGAGGTAGCTCAGGTCGGCGCCGTCACCGCCCGAGCGGATATACTTCAGGTCGGCTCCGCTGCAGAAGATGCCGCCGGCGCCGCGCAATATTACCGCGCGCACGCCGCCGTCGCGCGCGAACTGCAGGGCCGCCTTGCGGAGATCCTGTGCGGTCGCCACATCGAGCGAGTTGAATCGTTCGGTGCGATCGATCGTGATGATTCCGACCGCTCCGTCGCGCTCGATTTTGATGTGCTTCATCGCTGCATCACCCGCCGCTTCAGCAGATTCGCGGCAGTAGCTCCCCCTCGGGCTCGACCAGCAAGCGGCGCCCCAAGCCCGTGTCTAAAATCACGAACCCCGGCCGTTCAGTGACGCAGGTGCCGACGACTGCGGCGTGACGGCCATACGAATGCGAGCGCAAGGCGGCGACCACGCGATCCTCGGCGCCGGGCCGCACGGCGATCACTGCCTTGCCCTCGTTTGCGGCGTGCATGGGATCGATCCCGAGCAGTTCGCCGGCGGCCTGCACGCTGGCGCTGATCGGTACGCGCGAAGCCTCGAGCACGATGCCGACGTTGCTCTTGTGCGCCATCTCGTGCAGCGTGCTGGCGAGCCCGCCGCGCGTGGGATCCTTCATCGCGATCAGTTGCTCGCCGCCGGCCTCGATCGCGCGCCGGATGAGTCCGTTGAGCGGTGCGACGTCGGAGAAAAGGTCGCCCTCGAGATCGAGCGAATGACGCCGCGCCATCACGGCCAGACCATGATCGCCGATCGTGCCGGTGACTATAAGCTTGTCGCCGGGCCTGAGGCCGCAGTCCGGGATCACGCGCCGGGTGAACGCGAAGCCCGCGGTGTTAAGCGCGATTCCGTCGATTTCGCCGCGGCCCATCACCTTGGTGTCGCCGGTGACAATGGCGGTGCCGGCTTCCGCGCATGCCGCGCTGATCGAAGCTGCGATCCGTTCCAGGTCCGCGCGCGGAAAGCCTTCCTCGATAATCACCGCGCAGGTAAGCCCGGCGACTTCCGTCGCGCCCATCATCGAGAGATCGTTCACGGTACCGGACACCGCCAGGCGCCCGATATCGCCGCCCGGAAAGAACGCGGGCTTGATCACGTACGAGTCGGTCGTCATCACCAGCCACTGGCCGCCGGCGCGAATCGCCGCGCCATCGTCCATCGCGGCAAGCCCGATGCCGCCGTCTGCGGGAGGTTGCGCATCGCCGATGAAGACCTGTTGAATCAACTCGCGCATCGCGCGGCCGCCCGCGCCGTGCTTGAGCATCACCTTCGCGTCCGGCGCGATCCTAAGCGCGCTCATCTTTGTCCCTCAGATCGAGTTGTCCGCCGTACTGATGCCAAATCCGGCACGTACCCTCGGTGCTGACCATGCACGCTCCCACGGGATTATCGGGCACGCATTGCTTGCCGAACAGCTCGCATGACGATGGCGATGCGATGCCGGCCATGATGTCACCGCAGATACAGCTATGCGCCAGACTCGGCGGCGCATAGTCCCAGAGCCGGCTCACGTCGATCTTGAAGCGCCGGCGCGCATCGAAGCGGGCGAATTCGTCGCGCAGGCGCAGGTTGCCGTTGGGCACGTGCGCAATTCCGCGCCATCTTCCACCGACCGGCCGGAAGACTTTCCAGAGAACTTCCTGCGCGCGGCGGTTGCCCTCGCGCGTGACGCATCGCGGATACATGTTTGCGACTTCGGGGCGGCGGTCGCGCACCAGTTCGAGCAATTTTGCGAGCCCGGCAAGAATATCGAGCGGCTCGAATCCCGCCACGACGACCGGGATGCGGTGGCGTTCGACGAAACGCTCGAAAATAGCGCAGCCGGTGATCGTCGCCGCATGTCCCGCCGCAAGGAAGCCTTCCACGCGCGTGTCCGGCATCTCGGCGACAATCTCCATCACCGGCGGAATGTACTTGTGAGCCGAAAGGATCGAAAAATTCGGCGGGGGCGAGCCCAGCAGCACGGCCGCGGTTGCGACGGCGGTGGTTTCGAAACCGCTCGCAAAGAAAACCAGTTCTTCGTCGAGCTTCGCGGCAAGTTGCTGAGCCTGCGTGACGCTGTAAACGACGTCAACTTTCGCGCCCGCCGCCTGCGCGTCGGCCAGCGATCGCGCGGTGCCCGGCACCCGCAGCATGTCGCCGTAAGTAGCGATCCTGATGCCGTCTTCCGCCAGCGCGACGGCCTCATCGACCTCGGGCATGTCCGTCACGCAAACCGGGCATCCGGGTCCCATGATCACTTCCAGCGCGCGGGGAAAGATTGCACGAAGGCCGAAGCGCGCGATCGCCTGCTCGTGACTGCCGCAGACGTGCATCACCGATACGGGTTCGCGGCCGATTTCGCCGACCACACGTTCGAGCAGCGAGGCCATCTGGGCGGCTCGCGCGGGGTCGCGGAACTGCATCGCGTTGCGGCCCGCATCGGTCATTTTTTTTCACGCGTCGCGGCTATCTCGCCCCGGATGTCGGCGGCCAGCAGGTCTTCGCTCGAAATCGCCGCGAGCAACTGCTCGTAAAGCGCGAGCGTCTCTTTCACTTCGGCGGGTGGGATGCGCCGGATCGCGAAGCCGACGTGATTCATCACATAGTCGCCCGGCTCGACCGGTTCATCGACGATGTCGAGCCTGACATCGCGCCTGACCCCGAAAAAATCGACGGTGGCGACCGACCCATCGACCGTCAACACCTTGCCTGGAACGCCTAGGCACATACTCGACCCCCTGCGGGCTTTCTAGATTTCGCATCGGCGACGATAGCTTGCCCCAGCGCGATTCCGCCATCGCCGGGCGGCACAGAGCAATGCAGGTAAACGTCGAATCCGGGCGACAAGGCGCCCGCGATTGATTCCGCCAGCCGCGCATTCTGGAAGCATCCGCCGCTGAGCACGATCGGGATGCGTCCCAGGCGCGCGGCAGCGGTGCGAACAATCTCCGCCGATGCGGCCGCGAGCGTGTTGTGGAAGCGCGCAGAAATTGTCGCCGCCGACACGCCACGGCGGAGATCGTGGACCGCTTCGCGCACCGCCGCCCGCAGATCGATCTGCCAGGGCGCTGCGGAGCGATCGATGTCAAAGCGGTAGCGTCCGCGCTCGGCCGGGTCGGCCACCCATTCAAGGCGCATCGCCACCTGCCCTTCGTAGTTCGCGTGCGCCAGACCGAGTGCGAGCGCGCCGAACGCGTCGAAGTAGCGGCCGACGCCATGCGCCAGCGGCGCATTGAGATTTCCAGCTATCATCGCCCGCACGATCTCGATTTCGCCGGGCGCAATCGTGCGGAACAGCGCGAGATCGGCGAGCGGCGCGGCCCCATCGAACGCATCGTCCAGCACCGCGAGCGCTATTCGCCACACACTGCGAATAGCGCTATCTCCCCCCGCGAGCGCAATCGGGCGAAAGGTCGCAAGCCGCTCGAAATCAGCCGTGTCGGCGGCCATGAACTCGCCGCCCCATGCATGACCGTCAGTGCCGTACCCGGTTCCGTCGAAGGCGATGCCCAGCACTGGACCGGCAAGGCGATGCTCTGCCATCGCGCTCGCAACGTGCGCATGATGATGCTGCACGCCGACCGCGGGTACCCCGCTGCGCTCGAGCGCATAGGCTGTCGAGAGATAGTCGGGATGCAGATCGTGTGCGATCAATTCCGGCTGGACGCCAAGAAAGCGCTCCATCCGCGCAATCGATTCCTCGAACGACTCGAAGGTCTCCAGATTTTCGAGGTCGCCGATGTGCGGCCCGAAGTATGCCTCGCGTCCGACGCCAATGCAGAACGTGTTCTTGAGCTGCGCGCCGCACGCCAGCACCGGCCGGCTAAACGGTTGCGCAACCGTAATCGGACGCGGAACGTAACCGCGCGACCGGCGCATAACAGTGGCGCGCGCCGCTATCACGCGCACGACGGAATCGTCGCATCTCGTCACGATTTCGCGGTCGTGCATCACAAACAGGTCGGCAATCGGCTTAAGCCGCGCGATTGCTTCATCGTCGCGATACGCGATTGGTGCTTCGGACAGATTACCCGAGGTCATCACTATCGGACGGCCGACTTCCGCCATCAGCAGATGATGCAGCGGAGCGTACGGCAACATCAGGCCGACTGCGGGAATGCCCGGAGCGATTTCGGTCGCAAGCGCCGCGTGCTCGCGGCGGCGAATGACCAAAATTGGCCGCTCGCTTGCGCTCAGGATCTCCTTGTCCGCCTCGGTGAGATGCGCCAGACGCTCAGCCTCGGCGGTATCGCGCACCATGACCGCGAACGGTTTCTCGTCGCGATGCTTGCGCTCGCGCAGGCGGCGCACAGCCGCGGAATTGGTCGCGTCGCACGCGAGGTGAAACCCGCCGATTCCTTTGATCGCGACTATTTTGCCTTCAATAATCGCCCGGGCGGCCGCGCGGATAGGATCATCGTCGTCGCGCACGCTCCCTTTCGCGCAATCAATCAGCCGCAGCCGCGGGCCGCAATTCGGGCACGCATTGGGTTGCGCATGGAAGCGCCGGTCGGCCGGAGATTGGTACTCGCGCTGGCACTCGGGGCACATCGTGAATCGCGCCATGGTCGTGGCGGGACGGTCGTACGGGATGTCGCGCGCAATCGTAAAGCGCGGGCCGCAACTGGTGCAGTTGGTAAATGCGTAGCGATAGCGGCGGTCGGCGGGAGCAAAAATTTCGCCGACGCATTCAGGGCAGGTCGCGAGGTCGGCAGGTATTGATACACGGCGCTCCGCGCCATGGACGCTCGCCGCAATCTCGAACCCGGTGCGCCGCTCGAAGGCCAGGGGGCTCGTCTGCACATCGTCGAGCCTTGCCGCTGCGGGCGACTCTGAGGCGATGCGAGCGACGAAGCGATCGAGCGCGGCGCGCGATCCGAAGGCTTCGATCGTGACGCCCGTCGCATCGTTACGAACGCTGCCGCTGAGTCCCTCCTCGCTGGCGAGCCTATAGACGAAAGGCCTGAATCCGACTCCCTGCGAAATCCCCGACACTCGGACCTTGCGGCCCGCAAGGTCCAACGCACGCTTGTCTGCGCTGGCAGCATGGCCGGATGAAAGACGAGCGTCAGCGACATGTCGCGCTTGAGCGTTCATGACTCGCCTAACGAATGGATGTACGCCACCAGGTCCCAGATCTGCCGGTCGGTGAGAGTCCGCCACGATGGCATCGCGGTCCCGTGGACGCCGTCGTGAATCGCGCCGTAGATTTGCGCAGCGCTCGCCGAATCGGACCATGGCGGCACCGTGAGATTCGCCGGCGGGGGATCTATGCCGACGCGGCGCGGTCCGCGCCCATCGCCCGTCGCGCCATGACAGATTGCACAGTTCTCCACGAACAGTCCGCGTCCTCTCTGCCGCGCCTCGCGCGACTCAAGGAGACCGGGTGGCACCTGCGCCTCGCCGCGCGATCTACCGCTCGTGTTGCACCCCGCGATCGTGCACAAAGCTGCCAGCGCGGTCAGCACGACTCGCCGCACTCTTCTTCGGCGACAGTTCATAGCCAAGACCTCGAGCTTCACACACTATCGCCTCGATAAGACTGTCCAGCCCCGCCTCGACCGCATCGGACCGCTCGAGACTTAATTCTATTTTTTCCGGCACGAGTCCCAGCAGCGTGACCGACGCTGGATAGGAGTCCATTAGTCGAGCCGCGTCCAGCAGATCGGCGACCCCAACCTGGTGCGGCGAGAGGCGTTCACGCACTGCGGGCGCCACTTCCTCTCCATCGATACGAACCAGGCTCCCGGCGCCCGCGTCGGCGCGAACCGCGTCCACCAGAATGGCGTGCTTCGATTCGGCAAAAAGCCCAAGCAGCGCCAGCCCCAGAGTGCCGCCATCCGCCAGGCGCACGCCCGGCGGCACGTCATACTCGCGCTCCAGCCTCGTGACAGCGGCGGCGCCCAAACCGTCATCACCGAGGAGCAGGTTGCCGAGTCCGAGTACGAGCAATTCGTCAGTAATCGCGATTCCCCTTTCCCACTGCTTGCGACCTTACGCGCTTGTAGCCTGAGAACATCGAGTCGATGATTCCACTGCGCTCCTTGAGCGAAAAAAGAATCGCCGAGTACACGTGATGGATCATGAAAACCAACAGCATCCACATCCCGATATGATGGATGAAGCGAGCCATCTGGAGTCCGTAGAAGATTGGTATTAGAAAGCGAAAGTACTGAAAGACCGAATTCGCTGGAGCATAGGCGGTGTACAGAGCGAGCCCGGTGGCGATCATCACAAAGTAGACCCCGAAGATGGCCGTATAAGCCAGCGCGGCAAGCCCGCTATGACCCGGATCATTCGGCGGGTCGCGGCGCACGAAGCTATAAAACTCAACTGCCTGCAAGGTGCTGCGCAAGCGCTCGCGACTGACCGGAATGAAGCGGTCCCAACGCGCGTAGTAATTGCCGGCGAACATCCAATAGACCCGCACGAGCACTGACAGGGTGAACACGATCGCGGCGTAAAGATGGATCACGCGCATCGTCCCCATGACGAAGTGTTCCCGCGCAGGTCCGCTGACTGTTATGAACGGATCGCCGATGTAGAAACCGGTGACTGCGAGCACTGCGATCGCCAGGAAGATCAGCCAGTGCGTCACACGCACCGGCAGTTCCCAGACATACATAATGCCGGCGCCAGGTGGCTCCCGCACGAGCCGTGGTAGCGCGCTCACAGCACCTTCACGCGAGCCAACTCGCGCCTCCGGGTGTCCACGACGTGCACGCCACAAGCCATGCACGGATCGAATGAGTGAACCGTGCGCAGAATCTCCAGCGGCTGGTCGGGTTTGGCGATCGGCGTGCCGACCAGGGCTGATTCATAGGGTCCGCGTTGGCCGGCTGCGTCGCGCGGACCGGCGTTCCAGGTGCTCGGCACGACGCACTGATAGTTAGCGATCGCGCCGTCCTGGATATGCACCCAGTGGCCGAGCGCGCCGCGCGGCGCTTCATGAAAGCCCGCTCCAAAGCATTCCTTCGGCCAGCTGGCGGGATCCCACTTCGAGTTATCCTGGATACGGTAGTCGCGTCGCGCCATGCTCTCAGCAAGTTCGCTCACCCAGTCATCCATCTTTTCGATCAACACCTGGGTCTCGATCGCGCGTGCCGCCAACCGTCCGAGCGTCGAGAATAACGCCTCCGGGCCCACCCCAAGTGCGCTCAGCACCTTGCCGACGAGCTCCTTCACACGCTGCTGGCCGCTGCCATATGCGACCAGCATCCGTGCCAGCGGTCCTACCTCCATCGGCTGACCGTCGTAGCGCGGCGATTTAAGCCAGCTATATTTCTCGTCCAGGTTCAGACGGTCGTACGGTGGCGTCGGCCCGGTGTAAGCGGGATTGGTCTCGCCCTTGAACGGATGAAGTCCCTTGTCGTCGCCGCCTTCGTAGTTGTACCAGGAATGCTTCACCTGCTCGGTGATCTTCTCCGGGCTCATCGGCTCAATCTGCATGAAGTTGCGCGCGTGGATTACGCCGCGCGGCAGGAATAGCCGCGGTGCGCTGTCGTCGCCCTCGGGATATTCGCCGTAGGCGAGAAAGTTTCCGACTCCGGCGCCGTAATGCGTCCAGTCCTTGTAGAACCCGCCGACCGCAAGGACGTCCGGAATGTAAACGCGCGTGACAAAATCGCGGCCCTTCGCGACGAGCTCTCTGAGCGCCGCGATGGTGCCCATGTTGAGCGACGCCTGCGCGTCGGGATCGACCGGCGTCGCCATTCCTCCCACCAGGAAGCTTTGCAGATGCGGATTTTTGCCGCCCAGAATCGCGTGGATGCGGATAAACTGGCGCTGCCAATCGAGTGCTTCCAAATAATGCGCGACTGCCATCAGGTTTGCCTCAGGCGGAAGCTTGTACGCGGGATGCCCCCAATATGCGTTGGCGAACGGACCCAACTGACCTCGATTGACGAAGGTCTTGAGGCGATCGCGCACACCCGTAAAGTATGCAGCGCTGGATAGCGGCCAGTCCGAAATCGATTGAGCGAGCGAGGCGGTCTTCGTCGGGTCCGCGGATAGCGCCGAGACTACATCGACCCAGTCCAGCGCGTGCAGATGATAGAAATGAATCACGTGATCCTGCACTGCCTGCGCGGACATGATCAGGTTGCGGAGCAGGCGGGCATTGGGCGGAGGATTCGCACCGACTGCGTCCTCCACGGCGCGGATCGATGCGATCGCGTGGACGGTCGTGCAGACGCCGCAAAGGCGCTGCGTGAAGACCCACGCGTCACGCGGATCGCGACCCTTCAAGATTATCTCGATCCCCCGGAACATCGTGGAAGACGACCAGGCGTCGCTCACCTTGCCGCCGTCAACCTCCGCTTCGATTCGGAGATGCCCTTCGATGCGCGTTATGGGATCAACCACGATGTGGGTCATTTTTCACCTTTCGAGGGGCCGTCAGAGTCCGACGGCTTCGTTTCCGTGTGATGCCGCACGATCTGGCCGATTCCGTGAGCGAGCGAAGCTACGCCCACCACGGCGGCAGCACCAATTCCGATTCGGTCGAGGTTCGACCCGACTCCGAATCCCGGAATATTCGGGAGGCGCTTGTAGAAGGGAGTCATGGTGTCCCAGAAGTTCGGCTCGGCACAACCGACGCACGGATGGCCGCACCCGATGGGCCAGTTGCTGGCCTCGTTCCACCGGACCACCGGACAGTTCTGCGAGGTCATCGGCCCTTTGCAGCCCATCTTGTAAAGGCAGTAGCCCTGGCGATGCGCGGGGTCGCCCCACATCTCGACGTACTCCCCCGCGTCGAAATGCGCGCGCCGCTCGCAGTTGTCATGGATCAGCTTTCCATAAGCGAAGAGCGGACGGCGGTACTGATCCAGCGGCGGCCACTCCTTCATCGTCAGGTAATAGACCAGCAGCGCGGTGATGTTCTCGGCGTTCATCGGGCACGCCGACAGGTTGATCAGGTTCTTGACCTCCGGCACCGCATCGCCCACCGCGACTGCGCCCGTCGGATTGGGCCGCGCGGCGGGAATTCCTCCGAACGCCGCGCAGGTGCCGACCGCGACCGTCGCGGCCGCCGCGCCGCAGACCTCGCGCGCGATCTGGAGCGCCGACTTTCCGCCGATCGTGCAGTACGCGCCGTTCTTTCCGGTCGGAATCGATCCTTCGACCACAGCTATGTATTGGCCCGGATGTCCCGTGACGGTCTGGTTGAGCGCATCCTCAGCCTGATGGCCCGCGGCCGCCATCAGGGTCTCGTGGTAGTTAACCGACAGCGTGTCGAGAATTATTTCGGCAACGGTAGGACGGCTTGCACGCAGGAAGGACTCGGTGTTGCCGCAGCAATCCTGAAACTCGAGCCAAACCAGTATCGGCTTGTCACCGGTCGCAACCGCCTTTGCTATCGCCCCGGCCGCCGAACCGGGCAGCGCGAGTATCGCGGCCATCTTGGCGCAAAAACCGAGAAATTCGCGGCGCGAGATTCCACGCCTCTTGAGCTCGTCGAGCAGCCAACTCTGGTCTCGGGCCATAAAGCGTCCTCCGGCGAAGGCAAAGGCCGGTGTGTCCGCGATGTCCGGCAAATCGACGGGGAACCAAACTCGACCGGCCAGTCAAAGGATTCCCGCGTATTTTTGAAGGCATAGAATGTGCCAGCCCGACCACCGCACCTCGCCTCCGCCTGCGCGTGCTCGCCTTGCTGCGCTCCCGCTTTCAACTGCGAGTAAACGCGGAACTTTTTTTAAAAGACTCGGCCAGCGTGCGATCCGATTGGATCGGCCATCGCGTCAATCAGCTGTTTCGATCGGCACCGCCAAAAGTAAGCAATGTATCGAAGTGCGTCAGCGAGTCGTCGGCGAAATTCGTTTCAATCGGCGGGGCTTTTTGCGGGGAATTCTGCGCTGTTTGAAGCGCTGGTGAAATTTTTGTGAACCTGGTTTGAGCTGCGCGCGTGATGGGTCCGCGTCGCGCAGAGTCTGAGTGACCCATTGCGTCTCGGTTCGCGCGGACCAGGTTTTAGGAGCGACAGGTTTGGATGCCGGATAGCAAACTCAGCGCTGTTAGTACGACGCCGGATTGTGGTCGGTGTTATGGCAGGTCATGTAGCACTTCCCATGGCCGCGACGCGCCGGGTCGGGAACATACTCCAGGCGCCCGCTTTTGGAGGGCCTCACGACCGATGCTCCCTGCTTCGACATCGTCATGAAATTGATCAGGTACGTGCTCCGCTGCGAGCCGTGCGGATCATGACAGACCGCGCACGAGGTGTGCTGATCTACTACGTGCTGCTTGTGAGGAAACCCGCCGAAGTTGAACATTATCGCGCTGCGGTCGTGACATTTGTAGCAAAGCGCGTAGCTCGCATAGGACTCCGTGCTGGGGTCCACCGTTTCGTATTCCATCTGAAGGATCGGCTCGAAACGCGAGCCGTGCGGCCCGCGCGGCGCCGTGCCGCCCTGCGTCCACCGATCGTTGTTGTGACAATCCGTGCAGCTGATCATGCTGGACGAGTTGTACGGCGTTACCAGGCCGGACATTCGCACCTTTCGGTCGGGAGCCGCCAGCGGATGATATGACATATTGGCCGGATTGATCTTGCGGCCGATGTTGCGGGTTAGGTCTCGGCGGACGATTCCAAGGCCGGTTGGCTCGTTCAGCCCATGGCACTTCAGGCAGACCTCGTACTCGAATCTGGCTTCCTTGATCGATACGCCTCCGACCGTGACCCCACTGACCCCGCGCAGCGCACCGGGAAGCAGCGGCGGCTTGGTATCGCGCGCCGACGAAGTCGCCGCGTGCGGGTTGTGGCAGTCGACGCAGGTGACATGGCGCGGCATCGTCACCGGGTCTTCGGCCGGATTGTGGATCCACTGCCTGCCTTGGACCTGATGACTCGATGGCTTGGAGATTTCGGCTTCGATATCTTGCTTGGCGAGCATGCCGTTGTGGCAGATGGTGCAGTTCCTCTCCTCGATGGTTTGCGCGAGCAGGAGCTGGGGATGCGCTGCGGCATGGACCCGATGGCAGCTTTCGCACGCATTTTCAGCCATGGTCGCGTAGCCGTCCGCACGCCATGGAGCGGTGGTTTTGCCACCGCGCCACGGCTGCGTCGAAGTCGCATGGCTGGAGCCACGCCAGTTACGGTCGCGATGGCACACCGTGCAATCGGCGCCGAAGCGATCGTCGATGCGCAGGAAGTTGGGGCGATTCAGGTGCGGATCGTGGCACGAACTGCACTGGAGTTGCCTCTCGTTGTCCAGCGGCGCGGTCTGCGGCAGGGTTTCGGGATCGACGAGGTCACCCGCCCGGAGCGCGAGCGCGCTGTTGTAAATGAACGAGATTGGATGGTCGTTGGAGAGGTCAGTCCCCAACGAGGCTGTGCCGCTGAGCGGACCCATCGCCGCGACCTGGCCACTGATGGGCGCCACGCGCATGTTGCTCAGCGCCACAATCCCGTCGTGGCATGAGAGGCACAGGCGCGAGGAGCCGTTCGGCTGCGACACCTGCGCCTGCAGCGTGCTGCTCTCATAGAGCTTATAGCTAACGGCCGGAAGGTCGCGGTTCCACAGCCCGCTAGTGGGCCGTGCATTATGCGGGGTATGACAGAAGATGCAGACGCCGACGCCTTTGCTGTCGCCGCGCATCCTCGCGCTGGTCGCGGTCAGGTTGTGGACGGTGCTCTCGATCTGCGCGCCTGCCCTCCCCGCCACGAGCACAATCAGCGCCAGCGCCAGCATGAACCGCCGCGCCAACGCAGTTGTCCCTCCCACCCTCCTCATCTGCTTACCGGTTCTTCCGAGCGCTCTTCCCGCCGAACCGTCATCAACGCTTCACGGTTTCCGCTGGGTGTGAATCACCGGAACGGCCGACAAACTCGAAGACTTGTACCCGCTGGTTGTAGGAATCGGCCACATAGATCTGATCGCGCGCGTCGATGAAGGCTCCGGTCGGCAACCAGAACTCCCCGGAGGCCCGGCCGCCTGAGCCGAATCCGAGCAGTAATGCTCCTTCGCGATCGAAAATCTGCACGCCGTCGAACAGCGCGTCGACCACGTAGACATGTCCCTCGGTGTCGGTCGCGACTCCCTTGGGCGCGGCGAAGTCGCCCGACCCGTCCCCCTGATGGCCAATCTTCCAGAGAAATTTCCCGTTCTGATCGAACGCCTGCACGCGGTAGTTCAGAGCGTCGGTGACCAGAACCTCCCCGAAGCTCGACAGCGCGATGTAGGCAGGAAAATTGAACTCGCCATCTCCAGAGCCTCTGCTTCCCCAGCTCAGCAGACGCGTTCCTCCACTCCCATAGACGAGGACCTGCTGTCCGACCGCGTCGGCGACGTAGAGCCTGTCGCTAGCCTTGTCCCAGGCGAGCGCAACCGGGCGTTTGAGCCCGCTGTCCGCGATCATACTCACCATCTTTCCGCCGCGATCAACCAGGAACACCTTGTTGATGAGCGAGTCCGCCACGAAGGCGCGTCCGTCGCGCTCCGGCGTCACCGCCACCGGCGAGAGCAGCGCGTCCCCGCCGAGTTCACGGACTGCGACTGAGGCCTGCTTCTGTGCGTCGAAGATCCACAGCGCCGGCACCCCGGGATCGGCCACATAGATCGCGCCGTCGCTCTCCGCGACGCCGGTCGGACGGATGAGGCGTTCCTCTGCCCTGCGAGTCACCGTGTCGAGGAGCTTTTCAAAGAATCCCCGCTTGATCCCGAGATCACCAGGACTGGAAATGCTGCGCACATAGCGGATTCGTGCCGGATCTGGCGGCTGCGGCCATACGATGTCCTCGGAAACCGTCGACGTCGCGTTTCCGCCCTCGAGTCCGTTGAGGCCCCCCGTCGGCTGGCAGCCCAGCGCAGTTGCAAGCGCCACTACCGCAATTATCGTCTTGAACATCGCCCGTAAATTATATTCACCTCACAGGTCCCGTCCAATCTTCAGCATTATGTGAGGATCGTTGACCTTCGTCGGGCCGTACTGTCTCTCGATCCACGAGAACCACGGCCAGATGTAAATTTTCCCGTACCGGAAATTGCCTCTCACGCCCGCCTCGTAGTCAGTCTCCGTCTCGAAATCTGTCTGCGTAATCTGGATCGCCCGGGCAAACATCGTGAAGTAATTTCCCGACGAAAAGAAGCGGTCCAGCGAGGCCTCCAAATCAAGGTACGTGTTTTTGCGGGTCGGTTGGATAGTGTAGTCGATAAAAGTCTCGCTGCCATCGAGATGAGCGGTCGTGTTCGTGGTCCACGGGGGCCGGAAGGTCAGATACTCGCCGTAATTCTGCAGTGTGTAGTCGAAAGCACCAGTGGCTTGAGATCGCGTGTGAAAGATCTGGTAGAGAGCGAGGCCCCTGGCATCAAACCACTCCCATTCCTTGTGCAGGTTGAGCGCGGCACTTTCCTGGTGAAAGCTGTACAGAAACTGCGCGCCTGTCCCGCTCTGCATCGACTGACTGATCTGCTGGTGCGAAAAGTTGAGCGCGATCCAGCCGAAAGTCACCCCGGCATCTGCCCCCAAGGTGGTGGTTGAGTACCGGCCGCTGGGCCCCGCCACGTACGAATAGTTGACCTCGAGCGGGTCGCCAGGATGAATCAAGACCGTCGTCGGAATGATCACTATCTGCGTCAACTGACCCTGCGCGACGATGTTGTAATCCACCCCCAACGTGGTCACTCGTCTTCCTCCGGCACGGGTGTCGTACATCACGATTGTAGAGGTATCGACAAAGGGGCTGCTGAGGGTGAATCCGATTCCGGGTCCGAAAAACGCCGGCGCGGTGTGCTTCTCATCCAACACCGTGACCGGTCCTCCGGTGTGATTTTGATCGATTTCGTACCGCCCATCGCTGCCGAGATCGAGGGTTCCGCCCCATGGAATCGAGCGGGTGTAGCTGGGACTCGTCTCCGCCGCGTAGTAGTCAAGGTGGCCTCCCGGCGAGATCGTCTCGTAAAACCCCTGCAGCATGACCGTCTGCGTCAGGTTTGGGAACACGCGATACTGAACCTGGAACGTGGCGGTGTTGCTCGTGTCCCGTTGACCATTGCTATCGGTGCTCACCAGCAGGTACTCGTAGGTCGTGAACAGGTTTTTGAAATGATCGATGCGCAGCCGTTCGTCAGCGTACAGGAATGATTCGTTCAGGCCGTTGCCGGAGAGGGTTAGATAGCTGACTTGAGAATCCCATCTGCGGTTCAGCGTAGGTCCGAAATCCCGACTGTAGTTAAGGTTCAACCAGTTGGTGATGAAGCTGTACGCAATGCTTCCGGTATATTTGTCGTCGATGAACTGGTAGTTGAAGTCGAGGTCCGCAGTCTGGAATCCTTTGTAGGCGTCGACGCCGACTATATCGCGAGTTTCGTCGTTCGTGAAGGTCTGGCCGAACTGTGTGGTGGATTCGTCCGCCTCCTCCTGGCGGGCATAGACGTCGGCGGAGAGATATGGCAACGCTTCGCGCAGGAAACTGTCCTGCCGAAGAGTGGCTAACATGCCGAAATTCTGGCTGACGCTGTCAGTCCGGCCTCCAAAGTCCGTGCTATTGTTGGTTTCACTGCGGCGAGCAAACAAGAAGCCACTGTACGGCATTTCCCCCAGCAGCTCGGTATTCACGTTCCAGCCGATGAGCGTGCCGCTTTGACTCTTACTTGTGCCGTTTCTTGCGCCGTTTAAGTTGTCGCTCTCCTGGTAAAAGTCGAGGTCGGTTCCGGCGTTGCCCTCGAGCAGCCGCGGGTCTACGAGATAAAAGCCTTCGTTGCTGAGATGCACGTCTTCGTCGAACCTGTTTCGCACCACGCCGCTTGAACTGCCTTGTGCGGTCGTCTGCTGATCTTCCCACTCGTAACCTCCGATGACCCCGCCCTGCCATTGCCCCAAGGCGAAGCTGCCCTCGGAGGGGACCAGCGATAGCAGTGAAAATGCGCACACATTTCCGCTCGTGAAGATTACCCAAATGGATACCACCAGGACCAGCCGGGACGACGTGCGGATCGCTTTCGTGCTCAGTAATGGCATCGGCTGCAGGTCCCGAGATCGTCGCCCGCGAATGCAATCCTGCCGTTATGGCATACACCGCAGGACTTGCCGTTGGTAATGTTCTCCATCGTGATCGGCTTTTTGTCATCCTCCTTCATCGGAAAGATCTGGTTGTGGCATGCGTAGCATCTGTAGTTCACCCGGTGCGCCAGATGGGGGAAGGTAGCGGGCGGTATTCCCATACTGTTGGCGTCGCTGCTCTTGGCGCGCGCCAGCTTGATCTCGCCTTCCAGCAGCTTTTCCTTGGGCGGTTCCTTGGCCGCCTTCTTCTTCATCGCCGGATGACAGCGCGCGCACTCGCCCTTGATCGGGAATGCGATCTTCTCGTGGCACATCGCGCAATCGTCCATCGAGAGCTTTTCCCCAGTCGTCATTTTGAAAGGGACCTGATGGCAGCTCTTGCAAGTGACCCAGGTGGTATGAATCTGGTGTGAGAAGCTGCACTTGGTCTTGCCCTTGGCGATCAACGTGATGTCCAGGTCGACGACTTTCTTCGGCTTCGGCACGACGTGGTCTTCTTCAACGCCCGGCATCGGATCGATTTTCTTTTCCTTGAACGCCGCCACCATGTCGGGGTAGCCGGCCGCGTCGTGAGGCACCGTCTTCAACAGCGCGGGAAGCCATCCCGGGGGATACTTCGGCTTCGGAATGGCGGCCACTGCTACTGGCGTGGCAGTCGCTTTCGGCCCCGGCGGACGCCGCGGCTCATGGACAACCTGCTGCCACTGGGTTTTCTCTCCGGGTTTGGGCACGCCCTCAAAGAAGAAGGAAAGCACCTGGTAGCGCGATTCCTCGCTGCATCCGCCAATCACGAGCGCACCCCACACAATCGCGCACAACGCGACGACCCAGCTCCGTAGCACACCGCGCTTTCGAACCAACATTGCGATCGCCCGCTATAAGACCGCCATCGCGGAACCGTTGCGCTCGGAGAACTGGATGGCATCGTCTGCCTCTCTCGATTCGCTCAGCATTTGGATGAGACTGGATGCTTGCCTTGACCCGGTCCGCTCATTCCATCCTTCACCTGACACTTGAGACCAATCGCTTTCGTTTCACCTCAGGCTCGGCTCGCCCGCGAGCCTGTTTGCTCAGCTCTTCGGCTGATCCGTGGCCGGCGCCGCCGGTGGTGCCCCGGAATCAGGCATGCTGTCCGCCGCGGTGGTGTTTATCAGTTGGTATTCTTCGACCCGGTGATTCAGGTAGTCGCCGACGTAGATGTGATTGTTCTTGTCGATTGCAACCGCGGTGGCGTTCTTGAGCATGCCCGGAAACGGCCCGCGCCCGCCAAAGAACAGCAGGACCTGCCCCTGCGGATTGAAAATTTGGACATTGCTCCATGCGGAGTCCACAACATAAACGTTGTGGAAGCTGTCCAGCGCCACGCCCTTGGGCCGGCTGAACTGTCCGTACGCATCGCCGCGCTCACCATAGCTGCGCAAATATTCCCCTCTGGGGCTGAACGCTTGCACCCGGCAGTTCATCGTATCCGTCACGTACACGTCGCCGTCATTGTCAACCCACACGTAGGTGGGAACATTGAAATACCCCGGACGGTCGCCCTTCTGCCCGCCGATTTTTCCAATCAGCTTTCCGTCGAGACTGAAGATTTTTACCGACTGCTCCTTGGACAGCGTGTGCGCCGAATCGGCCACGTAGACGCGCCTGCGCTCGCGGTCGATCGCGATGCCGCACGGCCGCTCCAGGCTGGGGTCGGTGAAGGAACGAATCTTCTTCCCGCTCGGATCGAACACCGTGATGGCTTTCTTGCCCTGCTCCACCACATAAATGTTCTGTTCGCCATCCAGCGCCACTCCCATCGGCCAGTCCAACCCTGCCTCCCCCTTCTCCTTCTCCGCACCGACCTTGAGGAACTGCTTCTTGCCGAAGTCGAACACGAACACCGCGCCCTGCGCACGATCCGAAACGTAGAGCACGCTGCCGTCGTCGGAGACCGCAATTCCATTTGGTTCCACGATTTGAGCAGGCGTCGGCTTCGTCCCGGCAAGGAAATCAGCCACTTTTTGCGTGAACGTGGTGTTGTGCACGACATCGTCTTCGCTCGAGACGGTGCGCACGAACTCGATCCGGGCCTTATCCGGAGGTGGCGGCCACCCCGGAAGCACCTGCTTCTCCACCGGCTTTTGCGCAGCGCACCCGGCAGCGAAGACTATCAGACCCAAACCGATCCAGCTTCCAACCTTCCTATAAAACGACTTATGGGTAATCATGTTAAGAGTTCTCCACTTGCCCCGAGGCTGACGTCCTGTAACGGCACTAGCCGTCTTTTTTCTTTAAAAAAGCGGCCAAATTACTATCAAACCTCATGGCAAGAAACATTGTCGCAAGGACCGTGCCCTAGAAGCACCGCTCAAAATGTCTAAAGCTTGAGATAAGAAGGCGAAGCTGACTGAAATTTGAATGCTCCCTTTTGAGACAGGTCGGGCGCAGAGAAGCCAAAGGAAACAGAAGATCGCTCGAGCTTTCGCTCTGCTGCAAACCCGGGAAAGTGGCCTGGACTCGCCCCTGATGAGCCGGATCGCGAAGCGTTGTTAGCCAGAAAAACGCGAAGGCCCGGCGTACCGGGCCGGGCCTTCGCTGCGCAATCGGCTCCAGAAGTTAGTACTTCATGTGGCACATGTTGCAGAGATAGGTACTTCCGGTGCCGGTGGCTAATCCGACCAGAAGGTATCCATCCTTCGTCAGCTTGTTATGCACGTCGTGGCACGACGAGCACTCGATACCGGCGGCGCCTTGCAGACCGGCTGCTGCTACTGGCGCATAACCGGCTCCATTGAAGCCAAGAGTTACGTTGGTGCCCGTCTGCATGTAGAGGCGGACGTTCCCAAGGGGCGGACTCTGCCACTGGCCAGGGATGAAATTCGAGCCAGTCGTCACGCCATTATACGTGCTCGGCATCCCGTTATAAGGATAGGGCATTGCCACCGGATGAACGCCCGACAGCGTCGCGGCGGTACCGGTATTGCTCAGGCCCTGGAGACTAGCGTGCGTGGTCGCGCTGCCCAGGATGTGAGGCCCGACTCCCGAAAACCCTCCGCCATGACCCGAATCGAACCAGTTCACTGAGCTGACCGCAACCGTGCCGTCATGACAACTCAGGCACTTCGCCGTCGGCCCCTTCCAGGCGGTGTCGGCGAACACCGGGAATGGGGTACCAGCCATCGTCCCGGCAGTGTCATCCCAGCTGTACGTTTGCCCGGAGAGAGTGTGGTTCCACAACAGAGAGGTCGACAACGCACCATGAGGCGTATGACAGAAGGTGCATTGGCCAACGGCCACCGTGGCGCCAAAATGGCCCCCGGCGGTGAAGTCGTGGATCGTTCCGGTAATGCCCCCTGCCAGCGTCTCACTTCCGAGCGCCCAGGCGTGGCCTCTCGCCAGCCCAATTACCGCTATCGCGGCTACTACAAGAATCGTGATTTTTCGTCGCATAAACTTTTGCCTCCTGGTCCTCCTGTGCGATTGCGCACGTCCCTTTTTGCCGAAAATGTTTTTTGCCCCTATCCCTGTTCTGCAGGTAACTACATTCGCAAAAAACATGCCTATAAGAAATCCTTAAAATGCCCCAGTTTTCCGATAAGGTCGTCCGCCGAATCAAGCCCATTGTATCCTTCGGGTGCGAATGTGTGGCACCGATCGATACAGTGTAACTGCCTGATAAAAGGAGGAATTCTACATTACTGAAGTAAGGTTCCTAATAGTTAGAAACTTCGAGCCGCGCTTTGCTTATCGACCTCGCGGCATGCCTCGGCGAGCCCGAAGCACACTGCCCGGAAATCTGGCGTAATTTTGGTGGATTCTGGCGGATTAGTGCGGCTTCAAACGATACAGCCCAACTTCGCGATAGTCCGCGACCGTTTCGTGGGAGAAGCGGCGGCCGATCTCGGTGAACTCCCGCTCAAGCTCATCCCACCATTCGTCGGTAATCGGCATCACTACCAGCAGGTACACGGGGCGTCCCTCCTTATCCTCCTCTGCGAGCTTGCGTGCTTCGGCCAGGTCGAGTTCGCCGCCGGGAAGAAGTATCGGCGGTATCGGCCCGGACCATCCTCCGACCTTCTTGTCGTAAAGCCAGTACAGATGGTATTCGCTTACCACTTGGTTGGGGACAAGCTCGCTAGAAAGATTGTTGAGGCCGACGAATTCGGTTCGTTCTCCGCCCGCATAAAGCTCGAGCCATTGTAGAGAAATATCGCTGACCACCACGGCGTTCTTCAGCCGGGGCCGGATCGCGAGCATGTCGGCGAGCAGCTTGGACTGCCGCGGCGGCGCCGCAAGCTGGGAAACCGTCTGGACCAGAATCGCGCCGGCCAGAACCACATCCAGGGCAATCACCGCAAATCCCGCCCATCCCCGCTCGAGCCTTCGATTCGCGCTGACCAGCCCCCAGCCCGCCGCGGCAAGAACGATAAACAACGCCGGTAGCAGGAAGCGAGGGTCGAGAGAGAAATAAGGGAGGTAAATGAGCACCAGCGAGGCAAGAAAGCCCAAGCCCAAATAGATCGCGCGCATCGTGCGTGCGCTGCGCTTGCGGCGGACGGCGAAGAACACGCCCAGCCCTGCGAAGACCGCCACCGGAAACGGGTAGAAGGAGTAGTGCGAGTGAAGTAACGTTTGGGGCTCCAAACCCAAAGTAAGCTGGCCAAGCAGGCCATCGAGACCAAGCATTGCCAGAGTATAAGAGACAAGATTTCCGTGCCGATAGGTCACATCCCAGGGTGAAAAGAGGAACCGCAGCTCAAAGGTCGTGGATACTGAGCTGTACGCCTCCCGCCACCAGAACACGTAACCGCTTGCAAGCGGCGAACCGAGGTAGTGCAGATTTACCCAGGCCTGCAATCCTGGAAATGCGGTGAATCCGATCGCGAACGCCATCACCTGCGCGAGCCGCAATCTGCGTGCTCGGACGAGCAGAGCCGCCGCGAGCATTCCAACCAAAATTGCGCCGTTGGTGACGCGGATTGTGACCGCCAAGCCGGCCAGCAGCCCGCACAGCGCGGACGCAACCAGGCTTTCTTTTTCCTCAGCGTACAAGAATACCAGTGCAGCGAGGACTGCGACGGCAAGCGAAGGAACGTCACTCAGCACGCAGGTGGAAAGCCCGAGAAAATGTGGCGACGTAGCCAGAAGTAACCCGGCCAAAGCCGCGCTTGGCCGGTCAAACGCCCACAGGGTCAGAATGTAAAGCCCGGCTATCGCGATCAATGCCGTCAGCGCCGTAACCAGGCAAAGCCGCTCGGGCCTATGGCCGAGAAGTGGATATGCGGCGGCGAGGATTAGTGGATAGCCGATCGTATAGCGGGACGGATAAGTATTGCCCCCGAAATGGAGCACCGGGCCCAGGCCGCTATCCAGGTTGACCGCAACCGCCGCGTATTCAACCGCGTCGGGCATTGGCCACAATTCCTGTCCGTTGGCGAATCCCGTGCCCGCGATCATCAGCAGCGCAAAACCGAGCAGCAGCGCGAGTATCGCCGCGTCGATTCCTTTCAAGCGAAGGGCGGACGCTTCGCCCGCATCACCACCCGGCGGAGCGGGTCTTGATGAAGCAGAAGATGGCGCAGAACATGAAGCAGAATCGGAGGAACTTTCCGATTTTACCGGGGTCGCTCTACTTCGCGACTGCGCCTTGGCACGCGTACTTCGCGGCATTCAGGTTCCTCTTAAATCACGTTGCGGGTCTCGTCGCAACGGTTCGTTCGGTTTGCTTATGGGCGATGACCAGATGCGGCAACGCCGTTCCCCCGAGGGGGAACGGCGTTGCCGGTTAGGTCAGTCTGTTTGGATGCGCCCGGCTATGGCAGCAGCACGGTGGCCGCCGCGTTGGTCGGGGTGAAGCCGCTGGGGACGCCCGGACCCACCGTCCAAGTCCCGCTCGCCTGGCTGTAGATCTCCGAGTAATCGGTCTGGGCGTTGCTGGTGCCACAGGTGGTCGCCGCCTGTGCGGTACCGATGGTCACCGACTGCAGGCTTGGCGTTGGCGTAGTGCACGCGCCGCCGATTGCCAGCACGTCGGTCTCGTCGGTCCCCAGTCCGATTATGGCCTGGCCCTGCCCTTCGCGCGGCTGATTGAGCGAGCCGGTCGCAGTGAAGGTGCCGTTGGTTCCCGAGTCCGGATTGTACAGGTCGGTCTCACTCGTCGCCCCCTGCTTGATTGAGGTATCGGCCACGCAGGTCGAAGGGAATGTGCCCGCCTCGACGTCCACCCCGCCGGGCAGAATCACCTCGCCCGCCAGAGTGCCGGTCGCGAGCAGGCTGGCGTATCCCAGGCGCTTCGCTCCCATGGTGCTGGCCACCGTGGTCCAGGTCTGAGTGCTCGGGTTGAACACCTCGGCGGTGTTGAGCGAGGTCACAACCGCAACTCCCGATGAGGTCGTGGAGATGACGCAGGTGCCGCTATTAGCGTTAAGGCCGCCAAACGACACCAGATCGCCTGCCAGCGGTCCTTTTACAACCGACGGATCCAGCGCTACCAGCGCGGCATCCTCGCGCGGCGTATTCAGCGACCCGGTGGTCTGCGTGAAGGTCTCCGTCGCCGGGTCGAAGATGAACGACAGGGGCGACGACTGACCCAGGAACTCAATGAAGTCGCCACCCGCCAGCAGGATCTTGCCGCTGGAGTTCGGGATCACCGCGGCGCCCTGATCGACCATGCCGCACTGGAACGTGTCGGCTGCCGCAGTTCCACCGCTCCCGCCGGCCAACCCTGAGGCGGTATCCGTATATTGGAACGTGGTGCTGCTCGGGATGGCGGTTACGGCGTAGCTTCCGTTGTATCCCGCAACGCTTACGAGCTCGATTGTAACCTTTTGACCAACGGTCAGGCCGGTCGGGTTAGCTGCGCTGGTGATTGTCACAGTTGTTCCGCTTTCAGATGCAGACGTAATCGGACTTGCAGTTCCCGGGCACGCGAACGGCTCCGGGACCACGTTGGTTAGCGCCGTGAAGGCGTCGGTGGCCGGGTTGTACAACTCCGCCGTGTTCAACCCCACCTGTCCGCTCGGTACGCCCGAACTCGGTGGAGGCGTCACGATGCTCAGGAATGAGCTTCCCTTCGAGCCGCCCACGATCAGCACCTGGCCGTCCAGTGCGGTGCCGCTGCCCTCGATCAGGGTTGCGGTCGGTCCGGAGCGCGCCGAGGTCATCGTGCCGCCGCTGCCGCTGCCGGCAACCGTGAACGTCTTGGTGCTCTCGTTGTACAGCTCCGCGGTATTCTGCGCGGTGCACTCGAAACCGGACTGCCCACCGAAGGTCGCTGCACGGCAAAAACCACCGCCCACGACCAGGGTCAGCCCGTTGGGCAGCGCGACTGCCGCGGCCGACTCGCGCGCATGACTCATCGAGCCCACCGCCTGGAAGGTGTTGGTAAGTGGGTCGAAAACCTCGGCACCGGCGGTCGAGATCGTCGAGGTCGCCAGATTGATCGCCCCGCCCAGCTTGCCGCCACTGTCACCGCCCGCCACCAGGACCCAGCCCGACTCCGCTCCCACGACGGTGGTCGGTGTTGCCGTTGGTCCCGCGGTCCCAGTCGAAGTCGCCGTCGAGGTCGCAGTCGAGGTCGCAGTTGCGCCGGTCGGAGTCGCACTCGGCGTCCCCGTCGCAGTCGCGGTCACCGTCGGAGTTGCGGTTGGTGTCGCAGTCTTAGTCGGAGTAGCCGTCGCGGTTGCAGTCGAAGTCGCGGTTGCCGTTGCCGTCGCCGTTGCGGTCGGGGTTGCGGTTGCGGTCGCTGTGGCGGTTGCCGTGGCGGTCGGGGTCGGCTTCTTCTGGGTGGCTTTGCCCTTCAGTTTGACGGTCGCGTCCTGCTTCCCGCTGGTCGCGTTACTGGTGATGGCGATGGTCCCGTTGTCGGTCGCGGGTCCATGAGGGA
>Ga0310038_10000531_pt1 | contig 31626 bp, 22 predicted proteins | sample Sb_taG_6_FD_200461 | JGI IMG/M metagenome (GOLD analysis project Ga0310038, IMG submission 200461) | Peat soil microbial communities from Weissenstadt, Germany - Sb_50d_4_PS metaG (v2) (version 2) | ecosystem: Environmental > Terrestrial > Soil > Wetlands > Peat | place: Germany: Weissenstadt... | reverse complement strand
GGAAACGTTCTCGAGTAGAGGTAGCTGTAAGGAATTACTGCGGAATGATTGAAGTTGAATGGTCTAATCAGAGAGGCTGAGTCTTGACCGTATAGGTAGTACAGCCCACTGCGGAGTAGCCAGATCAGACCAAGGAGACCTATCGTGATTGGAGTGAGAACCTCTCTCAGATTCTCACGGTTCAGTTTACGCCTCACGACGGTTGGGTTGGTGGATTCCTCATTCGTCTGGATTCGGGAACTGTACTTGAGCAGTAGCTCATCAGTAGCGTCGCCCAAGAGCCAACTACCTGCGCCTTCCCACGTGTGGTGCCGACCTCATCAAACGAATGTCCCCTTACCGTCTGCTACAGCTTTCAAATGATTCTCCCACTTTGAAGCGCTATTCTCCCATGAGAACTCCAGGGCGTGAGTTCGACAGTTCTCCGACCAACTCCCAGGATTCCTCAAGACCGTCTCTATTCCATCCGCTAAGGCTGCTGAGTTTCCATCGTCCACCAATAGACCCGTCCTGCCGTCAATCACAGATTCAGCTAGCCACGGAACCCGATAGGCGACCGTCGGCACGCCGCATGCGGCCGCCTCCATCGCTGACAAGCACCACCCTTCCGTCATGGAGCAGTGTACGTTGACGTGAGAACGTTGGATCAAGGAGATTAACTCAGAGTCGGATAGTCGTCCCGTAAGAAGTACGTGCTTTCCGATCCCTAAGACGGCTACAATCTTCTTGATGCTGTCCAGAAGTGGCCCTTCTCCAACCATGAAGAGCTTGAAGTTCCAGCCGCGATCCAGTAGCGCCTTGCTCGCGTAAACAGCATCAAGCGGTCGTTTGTATCGCCTCATCCCTCCGAAATATACCAATGTGGGAAGCTCGTCCCGGACACCGGACTTGTGCTCACAGATGTCCACTCCTGGTGGAATGCGAACGCATTGGCCTCGAGAAAAACCGAGGGATTCCAGATCCGCCACAGAGCCGTTCGTCTCGGTCACTATCGGCCAAGATCTGTAAATGAATCGATACTGTTTTTCAACTCCACCCAACAACGCGGCGAGAGGCGCGGATACTTGGCCAGCAAGCGAACGTCTGTGTAGATGTCGGAAAAACACAGTTCCCGGAATATCGGAAATGATGGGTGACAACCAAGGCACCGCGTGCGCCAAGTCATTTACTATTACATCCGGACGAGTGGAACCGTAGTAGAAGAACAAGGACCTCAAGTGTGGACCAAGTGGACTTGAATCTCGGTGCACGTTTACTCCACGAATTACCTCCGATTTTCGAGATCCGGGCCATCGACTAACTGCTATGTGAACTTCATGTCCCTTCTCTACAAGTTTGGCAGTCACCTCCTCTGTAGTCCTCTCTGCACCACCGGCTCTTGGGTCGCGAAGATCCCTATGCGTGAGCCACAAGATTCTCATGAATTCGGCAACTAGTATTCCCGGGGTGCCCCTGATATCAAATGACCGAAGTGAGAAGTGTTTGATGTTCGCTTGGAGACCAATCCAAGCGCCAAGCCATTAACCATACTTTGAGAATCGGATGGTTCAGACCGGCCCGTTTGCGAATCCTTGGCTCAAGTCATGAATTCGCTATGCTGTGCCGAAACCTCGGACGAAGGGAGTAATCCACGACTGAGGGATGTGGCGAGCCCAGGGAAGGTTCATCACCCGAAGGCCCACTAGTGAAGCGAACATTACGGGAACGGCTGTGCTCAGAACCATTCGACTCTGGGAGTCATGCGACCACGTTACCGGCTGCTCTTGAATAGTCCGCCCCGCATTCCGCAGGTGGTACAGTAGACTTACGTCGAAGGCCCAATTCGTCACCGCCACCGCCCTGAGGACGGGCAGTAGCGCGGACCGACGGAAGAACTTCGCCCCGCACTGGGTATCACGAATCGGAAGGAATAGCACAGAGCGAACTAGAGATCCCCACGCTCCCCCGGCGAGCCGCCTGAACCAAGGTTCATGACTTAGAGTACGACTTCCCGGAATTTTGCGAGACGCCACGACGCAGTCGGAGTGCGCTAGTGAGTCAACCAGAGCAAACACGTCGGTCGGCGGAACTGGTCCATCGGCATCGACATAGCCGACGTACTCATATCGAGCAGCCTGGACACCAGCCAAAACTGCACCGCCCTTTCCGAGCTTTGTCGGGAATCGAAGGGTGCGGACACACCTGTCGGCAAAAGCCTCAGCGACCTCCACTGTCTTATCTTTCACTCCGTCCGTCACTACGATAACTTCGAACGGTCTGCCCCGTGTTTCGAGGGCAGGAATGTAGCGCCCTAGGGTTCGAGCGAGTCGCTCCTCTTCGTTCCAAGCCGGAATGATGATGCTCACCCCCGGAGGGGTGCCACTGGGTTCGCTCACCAGATGAATAGGGTGAGGAGGGGCTATTTCCCACTTGCGTCCGTCTGGATTCCCGTTCGATGGCCATGGCGTATAACATCGCGGACCGCGCTTCCCGCTTATGCAGAGACTCGATGATTCCCTGGAATCACACCATGTTCTAGGTGCGGCCGATCGGCGGTGTTGGTAAGCTCTCTTCCTTCCGACTAAGTGGGATAGGTTGCAAGCTCGTTTGCACCCACTTGCCGTGAACACTGAAGTTTTCTGAGCGCGGCCCGGACGACGCAAACCGCCGACCCTCCCTTAGAGAACTCCCCGGTTAGAAAGAGATCCGAAGGTCCTCAGGCGTCGTCCAAGAGGGAAGAAGTGCACCATTCCGGCGCCCCCCAGGTTCGATTCCTTCACTTCGCCCGGTCTGCAAACGTGCATATAGCGAATCTCCCTCTATCTGGAGGCCAAGGTCGCCCTGACCGAAAGGCGGGGCGAGTTCGAACAAGGGATGGTCGGTGGGTCCCTTCGATTTGAGCTTGCTGAGAGTTCGCGATGAAATCTGGAGAAGACGAGCCCCGCGCGAGGAGGCGGCTTGCGCGACACCGACGTGGAATCGCGCCGATCGCCCTTGCGGTCATCGTGGTTGCGGTTGCCGTCGTCGTCGTGGTGGGCGGGCTCTTCGCCGCCGGGATATTCGACCTCCGCGCTGGACCCGCCGGAGCAACTCCGAGCTCAAACCTGACGGTCAGCCCGACCTCAGGCCCCATAAACACTTCGGTCTCGCTCAACGCGACCGGTCTTTCGCCGAACACTAGTTACTCGGTCTACCTCAGCGTACTCCCGGGGGCAATCGGCTACTTCCTCACGACCTTCACGACCAACGGGGCTGGGACGACTCAGAGCTCCAGCGAGACGTTCGCGGTGGCCTCCCCGGTCCCCGCCGGAACATACTATGTGGATGTAGTCTCGGATTCGACCGGGATGTTAGCTCGCTACGCACCGATCCAGTTCACGGTGACGTTGCCGATGGTGTCGATCTTCCCGACCCACGGCCCCGCCGGCAGTCCGGAGGTGGTCTACGCGACGGGTCTTGCGCCGAACGAGGTATACTTCGTTGACCTCGACCCTACCCCGGGAGTCGTTGGCTACGCTCTCACCTCACTCCTGTCGGACAAGAATGGGACCTTGTCTCTACCCGCGGGACAAACGGTCAACGTGCCGGACAGCGTCCCGGTCGGGACATACTCCGTGGACGTCTTCCGCAACGCCGTCGGCCCAAACCCTCTTTCCACCTACATCGTCCATGCGGCGAGCCCGTTCACGGTGACGGGGAGCGTGATGATCGGCCCGACGCAGGGCCCGGAGGGCACTCAGGTGACCCTCACGGTGAGCGGTCTGCTGCCTAACCAGATGTGCCAGGTATATTGGGACCTCCAGCGGGGGGCACTCACTCAGGTTATCTCGAACCTCAAGACAGATCGTGATGGGAACTACAGTGGGACGTTCACGGTGCCGCAAAACTTCCGTTATGTTCCCTACTACGTGGACGTCCAACCCGTGAACGGGGGACCCATCACCACCGCGTCGAGCCAGTTCACCGTGACAAAGACGAGCGTGACGTTCAGCCCGACCTCGGGCCCCGGGAAGACTTTGGTCTCGATCATCGTGCCCAATCTAGTGCCGAACACCGCGTACACGGTCGCCTTCGATACGGTTCCCGGGGCCATCGACTTCGTGGTTACGAATCTCACGACGGCTAGTGGGACCTTCTACGGGACGTTCAACGTGCCCCCCAATGTCCTTGCCGGGACCTACTCCGTGGACATCTTCCAGGTCGCGAATTCGATCTACACCGCCGCCGCCATGAGCCAGTTCACTGTGACTACGGCGAACGTGACGATCAGCCCGACCATGGGCCCCGGGAACACTTCAGTCTTGATCTCGGCCACCGGACTGGCGCCGACGATGACTTACAACGCCTTCTTCGGAAGCCTCCTGGGGGAAAGTGGCATCTTCCTCACGAACTTCACGACGGCCGCGAATGGGGGCTACACCGGGAGGTTCACCATACCGTTCGACATCCTCGGCCAGGCGACAAACTACCTGAACGTCTTCCAGGGTTCGTACGGGAAGAATTCGTATGGGACGTACATCGTCAGCGCGTCGAGCCAGTTCACGGTGACGGCGATCCCTTCGTTCGTGCTGACCAGCCCCGCCTCGGGCCCGGCCGGCACTTTGGTGACGCTAAATGCGACCGGTCTCGCGGCGACCACGCCCTACAACATCGACTTCTATCAGACCCAGAACCAAGTGTTCATCAGCTACGTCGTCTCGACGTTCATCTCCGACGCGAACGGGAACTACAACGGGACGTTCCGCGTGCCGACCTATGTCAACATTGGGGCCGTCGCCCCGCCGGGTGCGTACTACGTGGCAGTCCTCGAGCAGAACTCGTACTGGGTGCTCCCCCTCGAAGACTCGACCTTCACCGTGACAGCGTCGCTGAGCTCGGCGGCGGAGCAGTACGCGGTGATCACCCCGACCCTGGGTCCCGTGGGGACGTCGGTCTCGTTGTCCGGGGTCGGTCTGCAGCCGAGCACCGCGTACCGCGCCAGTTTGAATCTCACCACGCTTCCCGGGGTCCAGGGCTACTTCCTCACGAATTTCACGACTACGGCGAGCGGGAGCTTCAACGGGAGCTTCACCGTGCCCCGCAATGTCCCCGCCGGGACGTACTACGTGAACCTCTACCAGGTCGCGACCGGGATCTACAACCTCTCCGCCCAGAAACAGTTCACGGTGACGCCCATCGTGACGATTAGTTCGATCTATGGCTTCTTTGGCCCGGGGAACTCTTCGGAAGTGATCTCGGAGACCGGCCTGATGCCGAAAACGCAGTACACCGTCTATTTCGACCAGGTTGAGGGGTCGGCCGACTACTTCGCCACGTCGTTCACGACGCCCCCGGGCGGGAACTACAGTGGGTTCTTCACCGTGCCCTGCAACGCCCCTATGGCGGCATACTACGTAGACGTCTTCGGGACCGCGGTCGGGTACGTTGTATCCGGATCGAACCTGCCCGACCTGTTCGCGGTGACGACCCCGAGCCTGACGATCAGTCCGACCTCGGGTCCCTTCAACACTTCGGTCTCGATCCTGGCGACCGGACTTGCGCCGAAGGCAGCATACACGCTCGACCTCGACCCAAACCCGGTGGCAGTCGACTTCTTGGTTCAGGACTTCGCGACGGACGTCAATGGGAGCTTCAACCGGACGTTCAACGTGCCCTCCGGTGTCCCCGGCGGGACCTACTCAGTGGACCTTTTCAAGGTCGCTAGCTCGACCTACATCGCCAGCGCGTCGAGCCCGTTCGGAGTGACACCGGCAATCACGGTGAGTCCGATCCAAGGCCCTCTGGGCGCGATAGTGACGGTGTCGGGGACGGGATTCTCAGTGTCGACGACGCTCACGTCCTTGGTGTTTGACTCGGTGACGATCTCGAGCTGCAGCGCCGGCTCTTTGACGGTGAGTGTGATGGGTTCGTTCAGTTGCACTTTCAAAGTACCGAGTGCCACGTCCGGTACGGTAGTCACGGCGACGGACGTGAGCGGCCAGATGGCGACCACGAGATTTACGGTCACGTGAGGAGCCCGTCGCGCCCCGCGGTCGGTCATCGGCCGCGCGTGCGATACGCAAAAGAGGGGAGGTTCTGCGTGCGATTCGGGACCGCCGGGAAATGGTTCCCGTATGGAGTCTTAAACGGGTGGTTAGCCAAATCACCCCTTTCCGGAGAGCCCCGGGGAGCCCGATCTCCAGGAGCCGCAATCAGCGTTGCACCCACTTCGAGGGTAAGGGGCGTGCGAGCTCGTTTGTAGCTGCCGTTCAACCGGACTCGGTGCAATCCCGCTTGCACCCATTCGGAGAGGGTCGGGAACTGCCGCTCCGGCACTGTCGGCCGCCGGAAAGGGTCCTTCTCGGTTTCCGGGGGTCCTCTGGATACCTTGAAGCGCTTCGTGGCGCATTTCACTCGGTATGACGGAGGGCGCACCGGTACCCACCTCTCCCCTGGGGGGTTCGGTCGTCCCTGCTCCCCCGCGACCCTGGCGCCCTCGTCTTCCCCGGGAGCCGGGACTTACCGTGGCCGTCGCAGCCATCGCCGTCGTTCTGCTTCTCCTCCTGAGCCTCGCTCTCATCGGAGCACCCTCCGGAAGTTCGAGCGCAGGCTCCGCGGCGGTCGCTCTATCGGCGGCGCGGAGCGTGGCCGCCGGATCCGCTCCGTTGAACGGGACGTGGAAGCTCGCCGGGGCCTTCGGTCTCGACCTCGCGAACGCGACGACCGTCCCGCTCAACCTCACGACGAACCCGAACTGCACGGTCACCTCGTATTCAGGCCCGCTCCCGGGCTCGCTCAAGATCCCGTCGTTTGCAGGGAATCTTTCGAGCGGGGACGCGGCGGAGTGGCTCCTGGAGTACGTCCAGGCGTCCACGGGCTACGAGACGGCCGTGGCGGTCACGGATGGGGCGGCGAATCTGGTGGTGGAGATCTCGGGACCGGCGCCGGAGTGTGTCAACACGAATGCAACGGCCCTAGGCGTTCCCGGGAATGTCGTCGACAGCCCTGCGGCGGCCTCCGCCGTAGCTGCGGTCGGAGGGACGGCATTCCTCCAGGCCCATCCGCGAGGGGTCTCGTTGGAGATGCTCCTCCTTTCCGGGGCGCTCGGCGTACCTCTGAAGAGTCAGTGGATATTCGGCTACTCTACCTGCCCCATCGAATTCGCATCCTCCCCCCCTAGTGGGCCTGCCGGCGAATCGTTTTCCGCTGCGGTCAACGCGAGCTCGGGGGAGGTCATCCCACGCTCCCCCTCGAACGGAACCTGTAATGGGCCCCCTCCCCTTGTCATCGGTTCCGCTCTTCGGTTCGGGGCCGTGAGCCTCAACCTGGAGGCGGGCACCGGAGGGACCTTGGCCAGCCAAGGGTGCACGAGCGGCGATTACTGCTATTCGGCCCCGATCACCAACGCCTCGGAGAACATTACGCCGGGAGACTTCGAACTGCAGGTGACGGGACTCCACGGGGCGGAGTTCCCCAGCGTCGGCTATGCCGTTCTGAACTCGGCGGGTGAAGTGGTCGTGTACGCGTACGGAGCGCTGGAAGCTGGGTGGACTCCAGGGGTCGGGAATTCGACCACCCTTCTGACGAACAACATGACCATCACCGTTGACATGGGGACCGTAGACCCGGCGGGAGGGAACTACGTTCTGACGTTCACCGGCACGGGACCCTTCGCTAACAGCGGAATGGGTTTTGGTTTGCCGTAGACGGCCTGAGCGGCCGTGGGCGCGAACGAACCTATCCCGCGAGTATTCCTCCCGGGGTTTTCCGCCGGAAGATGCACACGCTATTGCCCCACCCCGGAAGAAAACTGGGCGTGAGCTCGTTTGCACCCACCTGAGTCCCTCCCCGAACGCACCCGGGCGCAACGAGGAAGATTCAGGTGACATCAATCGCCTACCCCTTCCGTCATGTCACGGACCCCACAGCATGGCGTTCGGGACGAGCATTCTTCCTGGAATCTCGACCGTCGCCGCAGTGAGAGGACGGGGGACTGTCCAAGGCTTTCCGGCCTCGCTCCAGATTCACCCATGGTGCACAAGGGCTTTCCTGCACCCCGGCGTCGACCCGGCCGATGAGGGAACCGACGCCGCCGGCGGTCGATGACGAACTCCCAAGGAAGATTGAGGCGATCGCTCGAATCGGCGCTTGCTACTGTCCGACGATCGCCCCGGACGGAACCTCGATCGCATTCCTCTCGGACCTGAGCGGTTCCCCCCAACTGTGGAAAGTCTCCGCGAAGGGCGGCTGGCCCGAACAACTCACGGCGTTCGACGACCCGGTCCTTGACGCGGCGTGGTCTCCTAGTGGAGAATGGATTGGTTTCACGCTCGCTCCGGGGGGAGGAATGAACGGGCAAATCTGCGTCGTGCGCCCTGATGGGATGGAGCTGAGGCGGCTGACCAAGGGGGGCTCGATGAACAATTTTCTCAATTGTTGGTCTCGGGATGGGCGAATCCTGGGATACTCAACCAACGAAAGGGATCCCTCACGATTACAGTGTGTCGCTACGGATATCCGTACGGGGAAGTTGCTGCATCTCGGGCAGACCCCGGGAACCGGAGATGTCGCCGATTTCTCCCCCGATGGCAAGGTCGCCCTCACACTTATCGAGCCCCACCGAGGTGATTCGAATCTCTACGTGGTCGACCTCGCGAACGGCGAGGCAGGACTGCTGACGCCCCATCACGGAGCCGCCAGCATCAAACGCGCTCGCTTTGCACCGGATAGTTCGACGATCTATCTCTCCTCCAACCTCGACTCGGATTTCGTCAACCTCGCCCGAATGAAGCTCGGCCCCCAGCAAACGCCGGGAGCCTTGGAAAGACTCGCAGCGCGAGCCGACGCCGACTTGGAGTGGTTCGACGTCAGCGACGACGGGCGACGGGCGGCTCTGCTTTGGAATGTGGCGGGCCGCTGTGAGATGGACCTTATCGACCTGAAATCCGGGGAACTCACCAGGGGACCCGACCTTCCCGGAGAGGTGTCCGAGTCGAGCATTGGAGGCCGCGGTCCGGTCTTCGCCCGCGATAGCCAGACGTTGGTGGCCGCATTCAGCGGATCCACGTTACCTTGGGACCTATGGGTACTCGACACGGGCAGCGGCGCGTTCCGGCAACTGAGTTCAAGCCCCCACGCAGGCGTCCGTCTGGACGAGTTGGTCGGTCCCGAACTTCTCTACTTCAAGGCCGAGGACGGCCTCCCACTATCGGGATGGCTCTACCGGTCCCGCGGATCCCCCTCCCCCGGTCCGGTCGTGATCAGCTTCCACGGAGGGCCCGAAAGTCAGGAACGCCCATACGTCAACGCCACCTATCAGGCTCTTCTGATTCAAGGAATCAACGTCTTCGCGCCGAACGTCCGAGGGTCCTCTGGTTTCGGCAAGTCTTTCGTGAACCTCGACAACGGCCCGCTCCGCGTGAATGCGGTTCGAGACATCGGGGCATGCGTTCGGGCCGTCGTCGACGCTGGGGTGGCGGATCCCGCCCGGATTGGGGCAATGGGAGGTTCCTACGGCGGTTACATGACCATGGCCGCGTTGACCGAGTTTCCCTCGCTCTTTGCCGCGGGTGTGGACCTGTTCGGAATCGTCAATTTCGAAACGTTCTTTGCTCAAAGCGAGCCATGGATGAGCGCTATCTCCAAAGTGGAGTATGGGGACCAGGCAACGCAGCGGGAACTCCTCCGTGAGCTCTCTCCCATTCACAGGATCGACCGGATACGGGCTCCCACCTTGGTCCTCCACGGGGCGAATGACACGAACGTACCGGTAGTTGAAGCTCAGCAGGTGGTGGCCGAGCTCCGGAAACGCCAGGTCCCAGTCGAACTCATCCTCTTTCCTGACGAGGGGCACGGCTTCGTGAAGACTCCGAATCGAATTCGCGCGACCACGGAGATCGTTCGCTGGTTCGTCGTTCACCTCAAGGAAACCCGCCCACGCGAGCTCCGCTAGCAACTTCCAGACACCGCGCCTTCGGTTGAGAATTTCTTACGCCTTCGAGATGGATTACCTCGATGGTAACGGTCGAGTTCTGACGCTGGGAGGCACTCATATTGCACACCGAAAGAGGACCTGCAGAACTTCGGATGCATGCTGCCACCCCTCTTTGCGAGGCCTGGGGCGGTCCGTCAAAAGACAGTGAAACCTGCGGGGCTAACCACTGTCGCGCTTCGGCGGGACCTTTCGGCAACCCACCTGTGTTGAAACGAAGGACGTGGCACGAGTGACATCGATTTCGGTCTGCACACGAAGCGCAATCTGATCTACAAACAGGCGAATCACCTCCAAGATAATGTCGGTACGAGTTCTTTTGCACCCATCCAGCCTGGGCTGAGTGCAAGCTCGTTTGCTCCCACCTCGCCCTGGTCTGGTCGCAAGCTCTTTTTCGACAACCCTGGACGGGACCTGGTGCAAGCTGGTTTCCGCCCACTTGCTACGAATGTTGAAGATTACGGGCGAGGCCCGTTCGTCGGTTGCCCGTCGGATTTCAAGGTGGCGGATTGACCGCTCCGTCCTTCAAGGTCGCACGGACGCGAGCGTAGCGGGTGGCTCGGCTCGCGTCTCCAGTCCGAGCAGCGGTTGCGACCAGCACCCCGAGCGTTTGGTCGAGCTCGGAAAATTCGACGGGCGTGATAGTACCAGCTCGCCATCGGTGTACGAGGTCCGATAACCGACCGGGAGCGACGCCTCCGGACGGACCGTCCATCGAGGCACATAGAAAGCACTGCAGTCGTTGGCCCCCGCTAGGGATCGATTGGATTCGGACCTCGCCCCAGACCCCGCAGCGGACGCAGGTTCCGATCACGAGTGACCGTCAGTAGTCCTTGTTCAAAGAATCTCCGTCTCACAGGCTGGCCCGAGTCGAGATGGGACCCTAGTCTCGCGAACGTGTCCCGACCCCCGGGGACGAGAGGGCACATTACCCGGGGTGATACAAACGCACCCCTTTCCGGATGGCGAGTTGGAGCTCGACAGGCGATAGTGGCAAAGACCGTCACACCTAACCCGAAGGAGGGGGTGCAAGCTCTTTTGCACCCACCTTTGAAGCGGAAGGGCCGAAACGGTCTGAGATCAGCGATTCCGGACGTACACTCGCGATCGGTGATCCACCCGCTCTACCAGGATCGTCTGCTCGGAATGAGAGAGCACGGCCAGGAGGCGATAATCGCCGATTCTGAGCTTGCATTCATCGGAGGCGACTAGCCGAGTGAAGTAGCGGTAAGGGTTCGTAGCCGCGGTTTCTAGACGGCTCACCACGCGTCGGGCGACAGTTCGATCAACACGGTGCAGGTCACGGATTGCTGTGTCGGACCAGCGAATCGCCCATCGCGTCAGAGGCCTAGTCGCCTCTTGACCTGCTCGTGATCGGTAACCCGTCCCGATCGTACGTCGAGGCGAGCGTTGAGTAGCCCCATCCGAAACGCATCACTGTATTCACCTTCATCATCGCCGTGAGGGATCAGCGCCAGAAGCTTGTTCAGGAGCTCGTCATAGGTTTCGCGTGGAGAGCTCTTCAGTGCTGAGAGTCGCTCGCGCGTCGAAGGTGTGACCTGGATCGTTGTTATCATGGACACTGACAAGGCATATCGACAACATATAGCTTCCTATGTGCACGCCCATGGTTGCAAACTCTTTGCGACAACCCAGGACCTAGGCGGGTGCAAGTCCGTTTGCGCCCACGCGTGCGATTCCGAGGTGCTCAGGGCAATGTTAGGTAACCGGCCCCTCGGTACTCTCCGTACCATTCCAGCTACGTCGTCGCCCCGCCTATGCGGGCTCACCGCACCCACGTCGCCTAGGACGCTGCAAAATACGGTCATGGGAGTCGAAGCGAAGGTCCCGGCAGCGTAGCTCCACCTCCAGGGTCTCGACATAACTCCGGCCGTAAGGGCGTGCTACGCCACCACCCTTCCGTCAGGGTTCAAAATCGAGAAGTCTGACTCCCCGCCCCTCGCGACGAACACCGAACCTTTCCGCCCCTCAATAGGAGAGAGTACGTCGCCGGATGGGCTCGTGGATTCCTCGATCCTGAGGTTATGGACGAACTTTCCTGCCAGGCAGCCCTTCGTCGCAAAGGTCTCTAGAGAGTTAGCAGATCCTGGTCCCGTGCGACCCGCGCCAATCGCACGTCTAGCCGACGACGAAGGGACCGACACCGTCGCTGATGGAAGAGCGGACTCTATCAGATGCCCCGACGACGTCTCTGTTCGGCCGCGTCTTCCCCCCGAAGAGGTGCGACAGTAGCTAAGTGAGGAATCTGTGCCTGCGTGGGCCAACGAGCCTCCGGTCGCGGGCTAGTCATCCGAGCATGAAGGTAGAGACCCAGCCCCAAAAGGAAAGGAGTTGCCACGAGGACGGTCCACCCAAGATTGGCAATTCCGAAGCCGGCCGATGCCTTTCCCTGGTCCCAAGGGTAGGTCGACTCGGCCTGGTAGACTTGGCTCCATCCGTACTGAATAAGAAGCATGGAGCCGACCAACGTGGCGAGGCCGATCGCAACGAGCAGCATTCCGAGTCGGCCCCTACGATCCATCGAAGTCCAGCGCCACCGACAGCAGGCGAACGCCGCAGCAACCAATGGCGTTCAAGTAAAGGAGGCTTTGCGGCGTATAACTCATCAAGGATTTCTTAGGGGGGTCGGGCGTCGGACTGGCTTCAACCACTTGCACCCATCCCCACCTGGACTGGCTCAAGCCCTAGTGCACCCACCTGCCCCGATTTCGGGTGAGTCGCCCTGCAATGGACCAATTCGAGCCGCCAAATCCCTGTTCGATCGCACCCAGGTCAGGCAAAGTCTCGAGGGACCTTCGAGCGCGATCGGCGATGGAAGAGTGTCCGTTTCAATCCCGTCCGGCCCGCCGGCCGGGCGGGCGGGCCCTTAATCTAAGAGAAACGGTTTTCGAGACGTGGCCGCGGTTCGTCGCCTGTCTGCCATCATGTTCACCGACATGGTCGGCTCCACGGCCTCGGCCCAGGCCAATGAAGCGGAAGCTCTCCAGCTTCGGGGCGAGCAGGCGGGGCTACTTCGTCCTCTCTTTACCGCTCATCAGGGACGCGAGATCAAGTCGATGGGCGACGGGTTCCTGGCCGAATTCGACAGTGCTCTCCGGGCGACCCAATGTGCGGTAGAGATCCAGCGGCGAGTCCATGAACGCAACACCAGGGTAAGAGTCACTCCGATCCAGCTCCGTATCGGCATCCATCTCGGAGACGTCGAACAGGAGGGTAGCGATATCTTCGGCGATGCCGTCAACATCGCTTCTCGAATCCAGTCGGTCGCCGAGCCCGGCGGCATCTGTGTCTCGAATGCGGTCCAGGAGCAAGTCTGGAACAAGATCTCCGACAAGCTCGAGAAGCTCCCACCGACGGCGCTCAAAGGGTTGCGGATCCCGATGGACCTTTACCGGGTCGCTTTGCCTTGGACGAGGGGAGGATCTCCGCCGGAGAACTCCGGCCCGACCGGGATCGCGGTCCTTCCGTTTACTAACATCAGCCCGGACCCGAAGGATGAGTACTTCGCTGACGGACTCACCGAGGAACTGATTACTGTCCTATCCCAGTTGCGGGAGCTCCGGGTCATCTCTCGTACGTCGGTGATGCTGTACAAGTCTACCCCCAAGTCGGCCTCCCAGATTGGGGCGGAACTGGGCGTCGTTTCCATCCTTGAAGGTAGCGTGCGAAAGGCCGGGAGTCGGCTCAGAATCACCGCGCAGTTGATCGATGCCCGCTCTGACCGACATCTCTGGGCCAAGACGTACGACCGGGAGCTCAATGACGTGTTTGCGGTTCAGGCCGAGATCGCCAAGCAGGTGGCGGAGGGCCTGAAGGTCGAACTGCGACCAACAGAAGAGGCCCGGCTGGAAGTGAGACCCGCGGTGCGGTCGGATTCCTATCTTGCCTATCTGAAAGGTCGCACGCTGCTGCACCAACTAAACGAGATCTCCTACAAGGCGGCTAAAGAGCAATTCGACCTCGCCATCTCCTTAGATCCCAGGAACGCGGCCGCTTACTCCGGCCTGTCGGATCTTGTTCGTCTGCATGGGTCGTCTTACTTCGGGATGTCGCGGAAGCAGGCCGAGGCGACGGGTCGACAGTTGGCAGACCGGGCGATCGAGCTCGACCCGAACCTCGCCGAGGCGCATGCCTCGGCGGCGGCCACCCTCTGGCTTAACTACGACTTCATTGGGGGGGAGAAGGAATTCAAGCGCGCCCTGTCGCTTAACCCGAGCTACTCGCAGGCGCATCATTGGTACGCGGAGCTGCTTTCATGGCAGGCTCGTACCGACGAGGCGCTCGCAGAGTGGGCACTGGCCGAAGGATCCGACCCCCTTTCGCCGTTCAACCTCTTGCATCATGCCGTGCTACTCACCTGGCTCGGGAAGTACGACGAGGCACTCACCAGGATTCAGAAGGTAGGTGAGCTGCAACCCGACAATTTGGAGTACCACGCCGATTTATGCAACTTTCACCGACTTCGGTTGGAGCTCGACCTGTACCTCAAGGAGCTCCTTTGGCTTGAGGAGTTCCATTCCGATCCCGTTCGAAAGCGGGAACTCCGCGCCGAGTACTGTGCGTTCTCCGGTGAAACGGAGAAGGGGCTGGCACTACTTCGGGAAGAGGAGTCGTTGCCGGAGCCCGCCTTCGGGCCATATTCTTTCGCCTGGCTCTACGCTGCTCTCGGCGACGTCGACGATTGTTTTCGTTGGTTGGAGAAGATGTATGAGACAGAGCCGCTTCCCTTCCATGCCCTGCGGCTCGACCCGCTGTTCGAGCCAGTCCGAAGGGATCCGAGATTCCAAGTGTTGTTGAAGAAGGCGAACCTCGCGTGACGGAAACCGGGCCGGGAAGCGCGGCGGTAGGGCGGAGCGCCCGCCGCTAGGTGGCAGCGGGAGGGTCGTCCGGATTCTGGGGGGGCGGCCGGCTTTCCTGGCTCGGCGGGCCCCGCCGCCTCCGGCGTAGGATGATCGTCGCGATCGCGCCGATGACAACCAACAATATGATTCCCGTGAGAACTGCGTAGCCTTCGACCGCGGGAAGTCCCAGAAAAGTCGGGGACCCGGGTCCGGTCTTGGGCGGCGCCGACGACGAAGTGAAGGTGATCGTTCGGGAGACGGCGGCTCCCATCACGTCCACTGAACCGGTGCTAGGACTCGCTACGTACCCTGGAATGGACCCGACCTCGAATGAGAAGCTGCCGTTGGCCTCGGTGAAGTTGATCGAGGCCGAGGACGAGGAGAGCAGCGTTCCGCTCAAGTTCACGCTCCACGAAGTCTTGGCCGGGAGACCGGATTCTGCGAAAGTGACCACGTACTGGCCGGGGTTAGGGATGGGAGAGAAGGAAATGGCCTGGGTTACGGGACTCCCCGCGACCGTAACGTTTCCGTGAATGGGATTGGCCGTGAAACCCGAAACCGGCTCGATCGTGAAGGAGTAGGTTCCGTTCTTCTCTACGAAACCGACGCTCGAAGAGGAGGAGGAATTGGACGACGACTCCAGCTGGACCTGCCAGCCTGTCCCGCTCGGCAACCCTGACTCGTCGAAGGTCACGGCGTAGAGTCCCGGCCCCGACACCTGCGTGAACGCAATGGCCCGCGACAGAGGGAGGCCGTTCACCTCGACGGAGCCACTCGTTGGGTTCGCAGCGAAGTGAGAGACCGGTTGAACAGAGTAGTTGTAGGTGCCGTTCGGCTCGTCGGCCGCAATCGAGGCCGTGTCCGAGGAATGAAGCACGCCGCCCAACATCACCGACCACGACGTGCTCGTGGGCAACCCGGACTCGTTGAACGTCACGGAATACGTCGGAGTGACCGGCTGAGTGATGATCGAAAGAGTGCCCTGGAGGTCATTACTGACGTACATGGACTGACGCACGCCATCGTAGACAGCGGAGTAGGGTGCGCCCCCCACCGCGAAGTTCGCCACCACTTTGTCCGTTGCATCACTGATCACGCTCACGTTGTTCGAGACATAATTCGCAACGAATATTTCGCCAGTTCGGGCTTCGTAGGCGACCCCGATCGGCCGTGTCCCGACGGCGATCGTGGCGGTCACCTTGTCGGTGGAGTCCGAGATCACGCTTACATTGTCCCCGGTATAGTCCGCAACGAAGACCTCTCCCACCGCAGCATCGTAGGCGACGGCGATCGGCTCTCCCAAAACCGTGACGTTCGCCACCACGGTGTCGTTGACGTCCGTAATGATACTCACTTGGTTCGCGCCAGCGGAGTCCGCCACGAAAACCTCCCCCATGCGGCTGTCGTAGGCTGCGCTTCCGGGGTGCCCTCCCACCGTCACGCTCCCCACCACCCGGTTGGTAACGTCCGAAATCACGCTCACATTGTCGGAGACGTCGTTCGCAACGAACACTTCACCGGTGGTGTTGTCATACGCGACGCCATCCGGAGCGACTCCGACCGGGATGGTGTGCACGACCTTGTTGCTGGCATCCGAAATGACGGAGACGTTGTTTCCATCGATGTCCGCGACAAAGATCTCGCCCTTGCCGCTATCGTAGGCGATGGCCTGAGGCTCGAACCCCACCGGGATAGTCGCGATAATGCCGTTCGTCGCGTCCGAGATCACAGTCACCGCGTTCACGTTCGACTCGGTCACGAAGGTCTCTCCCCGGCCGCTATCGTACGCGATCCCCTCCGGAGAGAGACCCACCGGAATCGAGTCAACGATGCTGAAGTTGGATTCGTCGATCACGGTCACGTTGTCCGGAGCTAGATTCACCACGAAGAGTTCCGCCTTACCGCTGTCATCCACCACCCCGACGGGAGCGTCTAGCCCTCCGATGGTCCCGATCAGTTTGGAGCCGATCTCTGAGATTACGCTCACGTTGTCCGTGTTGGTATTCGTGACGTAGACCTCCGCCTCGTTGGCAGCGTATGCCACCCCCTCGGGCGCCGTGCCGACCTCGATGGACGCCACGATCTGGAAGTTAATGTCGGAGATCACGCTCACGTTAGCCGCTCCGGAATTCACTACGTAGACCTCGTTCTCGCTGGCGACATAGGCGACGCCTGCGGGGAAGGCCGCCACCCCGACGGTCTTGAGCACCGTGTCCGACGCCCCTCCGAGCACGCTCACCGTGTCGGAGTCTTGGTTCGAGACGTACACTTCCCCCTCTCCCCCGTCGTAGGCGATTCCGAAGGGGGTGTTTCCCACGGAAGCGATCGCTACGATGGAGTTATTCGCGTCCGAAATCACGCTCACGTTGTTCGAATCATGGTCTGCGACGAAGACCGTGTGCTGAGCCGGGTCGTAGGCAGCCCCGTAGGGACCGCCGGCCACGGGGATCGTCGCCACGACGCTGTTCGACGTATCGGAGAGGACGCTCACCTCGTTGGCTGTGTCGCACGCGACAAAGATCTCACCTTTTCCACTGTCGTACGCGAGCCCGTTCGTGGCGTCCAGACCCAGAGAACTTGCCACGGGGACGGAGGCGACCAAATCGTTCGTCGTGTCGTTGATCACGCTTACATTATTCGAATTCTCGTAGGCGACAAAGACCTCCCCCTTTCCGCTGTCGTAGACAGCAGCCTCCGCGCCATCGCCGTTCGGCGCGAGGAAATTCCCGGGGACCAGCGTGTTGTTCAGCAAGACAAGGGTGTCGGCGACTCGCGGGGCGTCTGCGGGGGCTCCGGCCCGGCCACTTTCCGCTGCCGCTGTCACCGGCTGGGGAGCCACAGCGAGGTTGGTCGCCGTGATCGTCGGCGACATCGAATGGTTCGCCGGGGATCCGAGTGCAACGCCGATGCTGGAGACAACTACGAGTAAGCACGCAAGGATGACGACGCCTGCACTCCCGAGTTCCCGACCGTCCCGGACGTCCAACAAGAAGGACTCCCCGTGCTACGCCTCGCGTGGCATCGGGGCGGGCGACTTAAGTTGGAGGTCGGCGGGCAGTCACGAACCCGTTTCCCGGCACGGAGAGATGCGAGATGTAAACTCGCTAGCCCCCGCTAGCCGAGATCGGGAGGGGAAAGATCGTCGTGGGTTTCCACTCGCCGAAGACCTCTGGGCCCCGGGGGTCTAGGCGGCCCGGCCGTTCCCGCTGGAGGGGCATTGAGGTCCTCAGCTCGAACCAACTTCCTCACACGCCCAAATCGACTGAACTCACGATAGGTGGGTGCAAGCTCAATTGCACCCATCCCGGAGAGGGTTCGGATACCTGGCCCGTTACGAGGGCATCAGTGCAGCCGATTCAGGCCGACTACCTTGTCGAAGTCGGAGTCAAACGAGACTAGGTCAGTCTCTGATTCCGCGGTCATGGCAGCGACAGTTGTGCAATCTGCCAATGACAGGGTTCCGTCGAATCGGGTGTGTTGAACTATCGCTGAATTCAGCAAGGCCCTGTTGATGAAGATCACCTCGCATTCGTCGACGAAGTAGTCGTAGAGAGTCCGAGCCGGCTTTCCGCCCGAGCGGTTCCCTACGATAGTGACTGCTTCCACAACCACTAGGTTCGTGAGTCTCGGGTGTTTCGGGACCCGATTAGCGATCCGACGGGCGTTCGCATGCCATTGGTCTTTTCGATCCGAGAGACCCACTATGTACGAGGTGTCAATGAACACGGGATCTGATTCCTTGAACTTCGCGCTTGCTACCGACCGCATCGCCGCCGTGGGAGATCATTCCCGTAATGTCTGAAACGGTTCGTCGCCTACGCTTTCTGACGATGACCTGATCATCGTCTATTTCCCACTCCAACACGTCGCCTTCTCCAATCTCCGCAGCTCGCCGGATTCCCTTGGGAACGACCGTAAGGTAACCTTTCGAAACGCGCGATTCGCTAAGCGTCACAATCCATCAAGAGAATCTGCGACACTTAAGGATTATAACGTATGCTAATGGTTTCCCCTTGCCTACTGTTAAGAACCAATTCCCCTATGGATAGCCCGACTGATGGGTGGCTGCAAGCTCTTTTACGACCACCCCAGGACGGATCTGGGCGGGCGTCCGTTTGCGCCCACCTGTCGCCCGTTAGAAAGATCTTCGTGCGCGTTAAGGGCGAGTCATATCACTGACCCCCCGTAGAAAACGCCCTGGATAGGAAAGGGTCCGGAGGACCTCGGAATGTATCCGCGATTGAAAAACGCCCGTTTCCGTGAGGCGGCGCATCACATTGTGCAAGAGGTCGACGTAATGAATCCTGGTGACCCGCCCGGCCGGTGACCACCCTCCGGAAACGCATCTCGACCCGACCAGGGTGATGCGGCCTCCCTCTTCGGTGCAGGGTGGTTGATATAACCAATCGAAAGTCCCCGCCGTACCTCGAGTAAGGGGCGGGGGGAGCTTCAACTGACAGCGACCGAGGACCTATTTACGCCGATCCACAAGGCGATGCGTTCGATGATCTACAATCTGGGCGGGCGCCTCCAATCCGTCGACTTTGCGGACAAGGTCGCTTCGGCCGCCGTCGTCGCGGACCTGCAGCACGAGTTCTCAAGCGCGGTCTTGGCCTCGTGCGTCGTCTGTCTCCTCCACACCCACGCCGGCCACGAGGAGACGGGAATATTTCCCTCGGTGCAGCCGTTCGAACCGGAATTGATTCGCATGCTGCTGGACGACCATAACGAGATCACGCGAAGAGTCGTCGACATCACGAAGATGGCCGACGAACTCGGCGGGACCGACGTGCCGGAGCGACGAATCGAGCTGGGGGCCCGCGTCAACCGTGAGACGAACGAGTTCTTTGCCTTCTATCTCGCCCACATCAACAAGGAAGAGGTCACCATCGTGCCCAGGATGAAGGAGCACTTCACGAACGAGGAGATGCGGGCGATGCAAGGCAAGATGATGGCGGCGATGCCTCCGGAACGGCTCGCAGGCTTTCTCCGATGGATGCTCCCGTCGCTTACGCTGTCCGAACTCACCGGAATGATGGCCGGAATGAAGCACGGAGCACCGCCGGAATTCCTCAAGTTCGTGACGGGAATCGGCGCCGCGAATGTGGACCCGACCCGGTGGGCTGCTGTGCGGGAACGGGTCGGGTTCTGACGTCGCCCCCGTGAGTTTGACCTGGCCCGGGTTAGGCAACTCACCCCTTTCCGGATCGCGACTCGGGACTCGAGCAACAATATGTGAAATGACTTGTTACACCTGTTTGAGGCTAGAGGGGCGCAAGCTCTTTTGCACCTACCCGGTCGATTGCGCGAGCGTCTCAACGGGGGTAGATCAGGGTTGCCGTGCGGCACCCTGATCCTGGGCAACGTCGCCGAGGAGGCCGCACCCGTCCGAGTCCACAGCGGCGTTCTACGACTTAACGATGAACTTGAGCGCCGCGCTCGTCTTCACAGCACCGTTGGCGTCCGTCGTGGTCACGGAGACATGGAAGGTTCCGGTCGGCGCGGTCAGCGTGCACGTGATAGTGAGGCTGTTCGCGCTGACGCAGCCGCCCGGAAGTCCGTTCCATGAGTAGGTGTAGGGCGCCTTCCCGAAGGTCGACGCATGGACGCTGAACGTGACAGACTCCCCGATCTTGCCCGTGTTGTGGTTCACGAACGGCGTGTGGACATCGAGCCCTTGCACCGTGGAGAACGCCAGCGTGCCGCTAGTCACCGTCTCGTGATCGGCGTCCGTCACGACGACGTAGATCATGAAGTTGCCACCGGATTTGGGAGTGCAGAGGAGGGGATCCACATTCGAGCTAGAGCACCCATATGGTAGTCCGTGCCAGACGTAGCTCAGCGGCGGCGCTCCCCCAGTCGTCGCCGCGTTGAACGTCACGAGTTCCCCGATGTCGGCTCCCGGATGCGAGGGAACCGGAGTTGCGACCGTCGGGTCCGCGTAAACAGTGAAGGAGAGGATGCCGCTGCCCGCTCCCTTGCCATTGGAGTCGTCAATCTCGACTGATACGGAGTGTGTTCCCGTGGGAGCCGTCGGCGTACACGTGATGTGATTCGCGTTCGCGGCGGGGCAGCCCGCGGGGAGGTTGAGCCAAAAGTAGGTGTACGGTGCCAACCCGCCGCTCGCCGTGGTCGTGAACGTCACAGTCTGGCCGACGTCCACTGAGAGCGGCACAGCGATCGGCGTCGTGATGGTCGGGTCTGAATAGACCGTGTAATCGAGAGTCCCACTATTGACCATGTAGCCATTCGCATCGGTTACCACAACGTAGAGAGAGAACGTTCCGACCCCGGTCGGGGTGCACACCAGGGCCGCTACGTTGGAGGTGGTACATCCGGTCGGAAGACCGCGCCAGTCGTACGAATAGGGGGTCATTCCGTAACTCGTGGTGGTAGAGAACGTGACCGTTTGACCCACATCCACCGAAGGGTGAGAGGGAAACGGAAAGGTCGTCGAGGGGTCAGCCGACACGATGAAGTCCCCCGAGGTCTCGAACGAGCTACTGAACCCATTCGTATCGGTAACTTTGACGGTCTCGTGGTAGGTCCCGGTCGCGGTCGGGGTGCACGAGATGGTAGCGGCGTTGACGAGCGCGCAGCCGAGGAACCCGGACGATTCGCCCCAGGTAAACATCTGGTAGAACCCGTCGCCTCCGCTCGGAGTCGTCGAGAACGTGATCGTCTGGCCGAGGTCCGCCCCCGGTTGGGATGGCGCGGGCACCGTGGTCGTCGGGTCCGAATAGACCAGGTAACTCCCTGAGGTCATGGACGCGGAGTCCCCGCCGTTGGAGTCGGCCGCAAACACCGTGACCGTGAACGAGCCTCCGGCGGTCGGGAAGCAGGCCATAGAATCAGTCGTCGAGACTAAGTTACATCCGAAGTTACTCGACGACTGACTCCAGGTGTAGACGTAGGGTCCGCCACTGCCACCGCTTGAGCTCGTCGTGAAGGTGACCATTCCCCCTACGTCGATGGTGCCCGAAGCCGGGCTGGGAGCGGGAGTGGCGACGGACGGGAGCGAAACGACCATGAAACTTGCTGAACCGGCGATGGGTGAAAGCCCTCCGTTCTTGTCGGCGACGTAGACGGACACCGTGTACGGCCCCGCCGTCGTGGGAGTGCAGCTCATCGAGTCGGCCGTCGAGGCGAGGTTGCAGCCGAAATCGCTCGAAGACTGGGACCATGTGAAAGTGAACGGGCTGCCACTACCTCCGCTCGCGCTGGTCGTGAACGTGACCGACTGACCCACGTCGATCAGGCCGGAGCCCGGGCTCGGCGTGGGAGTGGTAATCGTGGGGCCAGCATTGACGGTAAAGGAAAGCGAGGCGCTGGCTGAGGACGTTACGCTGTTTGAATCGGTAACGGTGTAGCCTACCGAGTAGGGTCCCGCACCGCTCGTGGGGGTGCACACGGGGTTAGCCGTGGTGGTGCCGGTGCAGTCGGGGGGAAGACCGGTCCAGGCGTACGTGGAATAGACGCCCGTTCCGCCACTCGCGTGAGCAGTGAATGTGACCGGCTGGCCGTACTCGACGGCGGCCGCGGTGGAGGTCGGCGCCGCGGCTTCGACCGTTTGCACTGCGAAATCTAGAATGCCTCCGTAGTTAAGGGTAAACGGATTGTGGTAGGCATCGAGGAACGACCAAGTGACCCCGTAGGTGGTGGCGATGTCGACGGGGGTCGTCGTTCCCCCCACGAACGTGAGCGTGTCCACGCCGTTCGCCGCGACCCGCGGGGTTCCTTTTCCGGGAACAAGTTCTCCATACAGCTCCGCGGAGTTGTTCATCGACCCCATGGGCAGGAGCAAGTCGTCAGGGTCGACCGTGGTCGCCGTTTGCGTAAATCCGGAGCCCGTCCCGTTGGTAACCGCCGGTACCCCGGATCCGGAGTCGAGTGGGTACGCCACATCGACGTTCGCGACGGCGAATACCCCGCCGGTAGCTTCCACGGGATCCGAGCTGAACGTGAAGGTGACGGTGTCCGTTCCCGAGTTGGCCCCCGACAGGGCGTAGTACTCGGTCTGTCCGATGCCGTCGGGCAACGGGTTAAACGTCCGGTTCGTCCAGGTCAATCCCCACGTATCGGAGGGCAGCGCGTCGGGTTTTCCTCCGTCATTGGTGAGGATCGCCACGAGGAGGTCGTTGGTCTGCGTCGTCGTCAATGCGAGGCTGAGCGAGGATCCGGTGGTCACCGACTTGTCGAGCAATGTGTCGCCGTCGAAGAACAAAGGCGAAGGCCCTACCGGGATGGCGGCTAGATTCGTCAGAACATTCGTCGAGCCGCCGGCTCGAGAGTCGGCGCTGGGATAGGTCTGAAGGGGAGATGGAACCAGCACCAGGTGGTGCGGCATCGGACCGGCGGTGGAGGTGGCAGAAGTCCCGGCCGGCAGGACCACGGACGACAAGGTGGCGGATGGCGCCGAGGGGCTGGCCGGCTGCCCGGGCGAAGCGAGGATTGCCCCGACCGGGACTAGCGCCGTGGATGCGAGCATAATAACGGCGACTGCGACGGCGAACCATGCAGCCCTGCGGCGGGGCATCGGCCCGGTCGATTCTTCGCCGAGGAAATTGTGCGCCGTACCCCTGTTGATCTTCATGCCAACCCCGCTCCCGCGCGTGCGGGTCGTATAACCATCGGCTATAACTATTGGTGGACGACACGTTGGGCGGTCGTAGTCTCTTTTGCACCCGTCGAAGCCGCAAACTGCCACAGGGACGTCACGATCAGGTGGCGTGCCGCCCTTGGATAACGTAAACTTATTTACTATCGCGGCGTATTCGATACGATGGCGAACGTAATCGGGCCGGGAGGGATGTCCGGTTGCTTCCGCTGCGGCTTCGTCTGGTCACCGAGGAGAATCGAGGCGACCTTCTGTCCGAGGTGCAAATCCCGCCTCTGGGATGCTCCCGTTCTGCGACCGGTGCGCCGGGGACGCGGCTTCGGAATCGACGACATCGTGGAACCGAAAAAGGAGGAGCTGGCCAAGGCGCTCGCTAGTCACAAGGCGCGAAACCCGAGGGTGTTCGGGTCGGTCGCTCGCGGCGAGGCGACGAAGAAGAGCGACCTCGACCTCCTGGTCGACTTCGACCGAAGTGCGTCGGCCTTTGACCAGATGGCTCTGATCGCCGACCTCGAGGACGTGTTCGGAAGGAAGGTGGACGTAACCGAGCCGGGCGGACTTCACTGGCTCGTCCGGCCCCAGGTTCTCTTCGAGGCAGTGCCGCTATGAGTCGCCACGCGCGGGAGGACACCCTCCGTCTGGCGGACATCGCATCGGCGACCCGGTCGATTGCCTCCTACATTGCTGACGGCGAGCAGAAGTTCTTCGAGTCGAGGATGATCCAGGATGCGGTGATCCGACAGCTGGAAGTCATCGGTGAGGCCGCGGGAAATGTGTCCCCTCACATCCGGTCGGGTCACCCGGAGGTTCCGTGGAGGTCGATGCGCGGTTTCGCCTCTTTTTCGAAGCACGAATATTGGCGCGTCGACGTCCGGCGTGTTTGGAACGCCGCGGTGGAGTGTGCAACCATCGGAACGGCCGTTGCACAGATCCGCTCCGGTTAGCTGACTAAGGTGGGCCTCCGACAGCGCGAGGTGCAGACGACTGGTGGTCAAAGGGCCGCAAGCTCGGTTATGTGGGTTCCGCCGACCGGCCTCTGACTTGTGGGCTAGTGCCCATGCCTCGTTGGCTCACATCGTCGTGGATGACGCCGGTGTCCTCGCCACTTTCAGTTATTCGCGCCTCAGAGCGCAGGAAGACACTCCGTGGCCGAGGACCCCAGAGCCGCTCGCCCCACTCATTGCGACGCGGTCGTCCGAAGACGCCGCAAAGCTTGCGTCGGGGCCGTCGGCTCTGGAGCGTGAGGGAGATAGGGTCGCCTCTCTTTCAAGATTGCGAAGACGATCCGCAGCAGCTTGTGAGCCCCGGCGACGGTCCCCTTCCCAGACCCTCGGTGTCGGGTGATGCGGCGCGCGGTCCGCGCGACATCGCCCTTCCGCTCTCGGTGGCGGTGGGTCCAGGACGCCTCGACGAGCAGCCAGCGCACGAACCCATTACTGTCGCGCTTCAGTTTGCCGTGATACTGGCGGTCGGCGGACTGGTACGACCGTGGGACCAGTCCGACGTATGATGCCGCGTGACGAGAGGTAGGGAACCGCTCGATCGGGCACAGGTAGGCGACGAGGGCCATCGCCGTGAGCTCTCCAATGCCCGGGATCGTGGTGAGCAGTTGACCGTCCTCCGACTCGACCCAGGCACTGTGGATCTCTCGCTCGAGCTCCTTGCACCGTTCCTCGAGCGCGAGCAGGGTCGCGAGGCCTCGATCGATCTCGGGGAGGTGGAGTTTCCTCAGGACCTCCCTCTTACGTCGGAACTTGAGCAGTCGATCCTCGTACGGGATCCCTCGAGCGATAAGGAAGTGGTAGGTGTGGTTCGCCACCGCGGTCCAGTAGCGACGGTAGAACACCCGGTCCTGGACGAGAGTGCGAAGAGCCCGGACCTCCGGTGACGGTGCGAAGGACGTGGGCAGAGAGTCGACTCGGAGGAGGCGGGCCAGTGCCTCCGAGTCGACCTTGTCACTCTTGAGGCTCGCCTCCGCGATGAGACGGGTCTTGTAGGGGTTGGTGAGAGTGACCTCCGCCCCGGTCGAGGCCGCGGTGTCGTAGTAGGGGGCCCACATCGAACAGGCCTCCAGTGCGACATGCTTGCGGCCCGGGAGCCGAGAGAGGAAGTCCGTTAACTCGGAGGGTTCGGGCCCGAACTTCTCCTGAGCGAGTTCGTGACCGGTACCATCCAGTGCGGTCGCCACAACGATCTTTCGGTGTACGTCGAGTCCCACGTAGGTGTCTGCTGTCGACTCCATGCCGCGCCTCGAGGGGGAGGACAAGGCGCGGCGCCGATGGTTCTTGTGCCGCGGCATCGGCGGAACCCATCATGTCCACATTGCACCCACTTGCCGAAATCATTGAAGATTTGTGCGCGCGGCCTGGACGACCCCAACCGGCGCTCCCCGTTCGAGAACTCCCCGGATGGAAAAAGATCCGAAGGACCTCCGGCGACGTCTATGATGGAAAAGAGAAGCGGGTTTGGGGCGTCATATAGTAGGTTCGATTCAATGCACCCCGAGGGCGACCGTGAAACCACTTTTCATTGGGGCCGTTGGCGTGATAACGAGCAGTTTAGCGGAAGGACGAGCGCTCTACGTCGATGCGATCGGTTTGCCGCTAGATCAAGCCGACGGAACCAACTTCCTGCACAGCGAAAAGCTGGGCGGAAGCAGGTACTTCGGAGTGTGGCCCCTTTCCGAGGCCGCGAAGACGTGTTTCGGTAGCGAGAGCTGGCCGGCGGGGCATCCGGTCCCCCAGCTGTTCATCGAGTTCGAGGTGGGCAGCCCAGCAGGCGTGGCCGCGGCAGCCTCGGAACTTGAGTCCAAGGGATACGGTCTCCTGCACGGCCCGCGCACCGACCCGTGGGGCCAGACAGTAGCCCGTCTGCAAACGAAGGACGGTCTTCTCATAGGAATCTCCTACGTGCCATGGATGCACCGGCGTGCGAGACAGAAGAGGAGGCGTTCGAGGGCCTTGCGTCGCTAACCGGGAGCGCGAGAAGCCTACACGTTCTCGCTGGTCAGGGCCAGCGTGCGTACTACCTACCCTTTTCCGGATGGCGACCGGTAACTCGACCGCAAAGAGGTGAAATCATTGTTGCGTGGTTAAAGAACCGCGCACTACGCCGAGGAAAACTCTCCGTCTGAGCCAAGAAAGGTAGGCCGGTAACCGCCGAAACGCCAATGGGCATCGGCGCGTAGGGAACGGTATCGAAGGCGATCTCCATGACGCGGCGTCAGTCGGAGTGACGGTGGGGTTGCGACTGCTTACAATAGGGTAAACCCAGTGCCGAGTCGAGGCGGTTTTGATGGGGTGGGGAAGTTACGGGGGGGGCGGCCTGTTGAAGGTGCTCGGAGGGTTCGTCATCCTCATCGGGACAGGCTTGGCGGTCTACGTGGTCTACCTGAGCCGGAGCTACTGGGTGATTGCGTTGGTCCTGTTCCTCGTCTTCTTGGTCCTTGGGGCCGTGATGGTCTCCAGGGGCGGCTACGCCCGGAAGCAGAACAGGCCGATGGGGCGCGTTGAGGACTTCCGTAGCAAGTAAGTTCAGGGGCCGGCGTCCGACTTCTGAATCTTCCGCGTTGAAATCTCTCGAGCCGTAGCCTTCGGGAGAGCGAGTCCGATCCGCGGTTATTCCTCCGCGCGAAACTCGGTCTTCTCGCGGACACGGATTCAGTAGATTGTCTGCGGGCACGCGGTCGACCTCCGAAAGAGCGCCCCCCGAGCGCGCCGCCCCGTCACGCGTCGCGCGCGCGGGAAGCCGAGGCTTGATTGTCATGAAGCTTCTCGGCAGGGTATCCACCATGGTATCCAGGGAAAGACGGATGCTATCGAAGAGATTGCGCACGTCGTGGGTCGCCGGCGGAAGTCTGACTCGGAACTTCTAAGCAGCTCTGTACGCGCGACTTCTTCAGCGGTGACGCGCCCCAAAGGCGACCTCGAGTACTATCTTCGCATAAGGGATCGAAAGCTAGGTTGTCCACGGGACCTTTATCGAACTAGCCGTGCCGCTACGATTGCACGAGTCCAGGAAGGCGACTAGGTTCGATTGAAATCGACGCGGCTGCAACTCATTTTACTCCCACCTATCGCGATTTCGTAAGGCGTCGGACCGGCGGGGCTCGGCCCTGATTCTGCCAGGGCTTCCTCATGGGGCCTCCCTCCCAGGCTGCTCGACTTCTCGAGGACGAGCAGAGGCCTGAGGTGAGACCTCAGGGAGGTCCGAGATGCCTTCCGAGGAGCGAACCTCGTACGCGCCCACGCCGCGGAGGAGGCGAAGGACCCACGGGCGCGAGAAAACGACGGCAATAGGAACGATCGCGAGGACCGCGAGAATCACGTCGACCCAGAGTCCCGGAACCCACCCGGCGCTCGGCATGCCGAGGACCGTCGCAGCCGTATTCGGGATGAGAACGACCACGCTGACGAGGGCGAGGACGAAAGCGAGGTAGGCGACTCCCAGCATCCGTACGTTCGAGTTGTTCGCGAGGGCGGCGATCTTGTTCGAAACGCGGCCGAGTTCGTTCGCCGCTTCAGCGAGCCGGTTCGACTCAACCGCATTGCGGAGCGCAAGGAGGTCCCGAGTAGCTTGGGCGAGGCCCGTCGAGAGAGTCTCGAGGTGCGCGACCTCGCCCCGCATCGGGGGGAGTTGCTGAGCGAGGTCGGGAAATTCCGCGCCGAGCGGTCCGTCCAGTTCGGTCACCAGCAACGCCGCTCGGACTACGTGCTTCCGGATTCCCGCCAGTGCCTGATTGAGGGCACCGAGCTCCGCGATCGATGGCACTTCAGCCCGGACCTCAAACGCGTCAACGCGGCTCCCGACCTCTTCGAGTCGTTCCGCGTACGAGCGGTACGCGGCTTGGACGAGGTCTACGAGCGCGCCAGTCGGCCCAGCCAAATGGGCACCTTCGGCGAGCAGGCTCACGGGCGGGGCCGGTCCGACCGCGTCGATTGAACCGGGGCTGAGAAGGAGTCCGTGCCACGTCACCCGTCCCTGCTCGTCTAGAGTCGCGAGGGTGAGAAGGGTCGCGTCGCGGCTCCGAAGCACGGAGCGACGCGGCGGTGTCGAGCCCGGGTGACCTACCGTGCCGAGGGCTTCGGCGATCGTCGACCCAGTAGGTACGGCCATGGCTCTCCTCCTAACTACGTGTCGCGGCCTATCAAGCCAAGAGCGTGCAGCTCGGAGAAGACGTGTTGGTCCTCGCTTTCGTCCATCGCTCCCTGGAAAAGCTCGCCTGTCCGGTCGTCGTCCTCGACGGACTTCACCAGTTGGCCCAACAATCGTTCCTACAAAGTCCCTCTGGGGGGGTGCGCAGGTCGGCCCCGGCCGCCCCGTCCCAACCCGTGGAGTGTCGGGGGGCATCGAGTGAGAAGAGACGTGCGATTCATGAACTCGCGCCCGAACACTGCGGGTGTAATGAGGTCGGTCCGATGCTGATCCTTGTATCCAGTTAGAGCGCGAGCCTCCCGATGATCGACGCGGGAGTGAAGGTCAAAGCCGGCGTCGAAACGGCCGAGCTCGAGGAGGGAACCCCCGCGACCGAGTTTCCCTGCATGGTCACCGCTTCATTTTTGCCAGTGCTTTGCAATGCACTGTCGCCCCGGTCGCCATCGAGATCGACGTGTGGTGCAAGCTTGATTGCACACATTTTGGGGCGGATTATTGTCTAGGGCATTACTCTCGACGGCGACGCGCCAGTGGTTGCCTTGGGGGTCTTCTGGGGTAGGCTTTCGGGCGGAGACCGATCCGTGTGAAGACGACCGTCAGTCCATCAACCCGGTAGAACATCCGATAATCCCCTAAGTGAAACCTCCACTCTCCCGGATGCCGAGCGCCCTGTCGCACTCGTAGCCAGGGGTAAGAACGGAACGGGATCTGGAGCAGGTAGAGTAGCTTCTCCTTGAACCAACGTTGGTGACGTCGGGGTAGCGTAAGGAATTCCCTTTCGGCGGACTCGAGGAACTCGTAGGCGTATGGGGTCAAGCCAGACCCGCGCGTTTCATGACCTGACGGCCGGGGACGCGCCTCTCCGTCCGCCAGCGTCGCTCAATTTCCTTGAAGAACTCGTCGTCAAAGAACGCTTCCTCAAGGAGGTCCTGAATCATCTCATCGAAACTCTCGCCTTCAGCTTTGACCGATTCCAACAGGCGTCGAGTCCGCTCGGTGACGGTGATCGTGGTGGGACGGCTCAAGGACGCCGACACAACGCGCAATTGGATTCAATTGACTTGAGGCCTTCCGTTCACATTTCAATCCGGATCAATTGCCAATCCGGGGTGGGAGCGGATGTAAGTCCACTTGCGACCGCCTCGGAACTTAATGGGGTGCAAGCTCGTTTGCGCACAGCTCTGAGCTCGACGGGGCGCAAGATCGATCGCGCCCGCAATCCCCCACGCTGGCAACAGATGCCCGGCGAGGCGAACCCGCCTCCAGTGTAGCCAAAGCGATATACTTTGTCTACATGTATGAAATGTAAGTACATGGCGACCAAGACCGTTGCTCTCGACCCCGAGGCGTACGAGTTGCTGAAGCGCCAGAAGCGGGCGGAGGAGAGTTTCAGCGACGCGGTCAAACGACTTGCGCGACCACGGCGTCCCATCTCTTCCTTCGGAGGCGTGTGGAGCGACATGACTGTGAAAGAACGCAAGGTGCTCGATCAGACCTACTCCGACCTGCACGAGGCAGACCGCCGAAGAGCAGAGAAGATTCGGCGATCCTGGGGCTAGCCCGTGAAGTGCCTCGATTCAACATTCTGCAACGACCTGGTCAACGGCACCAGAGAGGCCGTGGAAAAAGCCAAGGAGCTTTCGGAAGCCGGCGAGCGGCTCGCGATTCCTGCCCCGGCTCTCACAGAGTTCCTGGTGGGCGCGTTTCATCAGGGGGGCAAGCGCCTGACGCAGGCTCTCGATTTCGTCTCCGAACTCGAAGTGTTGGACGTGACGGAGGCAATCTCGGTCGACGCAGCTCGAATGGGAGGTGAATGCACTCGTCGGGGAGAAGCCGTTGGGACACTCGATCTGCTGATCGCAGCCACGGCGAAGCACCATCACGCAACCCTTCTGAGCCGGGACCGGGATTTCGCGCGGATTTCCGGGCTCGTCCTCGAGACGTACTGACCCGAGTCGGGGTCCGGCCCGAGCTTCAGCCCAGCCCCACTCCGACGGGAGGAGGGCGTCGGAGCTTGGGAGGGTGCAGGCTCTTTTTCGCCCATCTCTGGACTGGGCTGGGCACAAGCTCGTTTGCACCCACTCAGCCGACATCGAAAGAGGAACGATCGCTGTTCTTGCCTGCCTGGAGACCCTGGGGCCCGCGAGCGTCTCGAGGGTAGCCCGCACATGCCCAAAGGTGCGTCGAGGTCCTTCGCCTGAACCGTGGACTTGAGCTACGCACTCGTTTTCACCGCTCCTTTCGCCTCCGTCGTGGCGACGGAGACATGGAAGGTCCTGGTCGGCGATTGAGTTCGGTAGCCGCAACCTACCCTCCTAGCGTAGGCTCAGATCGGGACAACGGCTTGGACGACCTCGCAGATCGGGCACAAGAGGGTCATGAAACAACCGGAGGGACCGCAGGCGAAGGCACGGACAGGTTCCTCGTACAGTTGGCCGCAGTCAGGACACTTGACCGTCACGTTGCGTTCTGGTACCTCCTCGGGGTATATCGCACCGGCGCTCGCCGACTCCGTAACTTCCACCGAACTCGGAACCGTGAACCTTGGCGGAACCCCATCGAAGGGTTGCGCGGTTGCGCCGTCGAAGGAATTCATCGGGGTGGGACCAGGACTAGCTCGTGTGGATGGCTACGAGATAACCGCCGACGGCCGAGCCCGCCGCAACACTATTTCGTGAACTCGCAGATTCCGGGCGACGGGACCCGATGGGCCCGGGGCACCGAAAGCTACCCGACGGGACGCTCGGCCGAGCCAAATCGGCTCACCGTTCACCCGACCGTTGTTCTCGCCTTCTTCTCAGGATTGCCCAGGTGATTACGACCCCCGCGATCCCCTCGACCACTGCCGCGCCAATCAGGTCTCCATCTAGGGGGCTCAATCCGGACGAGGTCACGGAGGCGGTAGCAAACTGAACAGGTAGGCTGACGTTAGTTCCGGCAACCACTACAGTCCCGGAGGACGGCGAGCTCGAATGGCCACCCACTTCCCCAATCGTGAAAACGAAGCGGCCGTTGCCCATCGTGAAGACGACCGTCGTAGTCTT
>Ga0310038_10000525_pt1 | contig 31889 bp, 28 predicted proteins | sample Sb_taG_6_FD_200461 | JGI IMG/M metagenome (GOLD analysis project Ga0310038, IMG submission 200461) | Peat soil microbial communities from Weissenstadt, Germany - Sb_50d_4_PS metaG (v2) (version 2) | ecosystem: Environmental > Terrestrial > Soil > Wetlands > Peat | place: Germany: Weissenstadt... | reverse complement strand
GCGCGAATTGATGGAGGACTTCTACCGCCGCCTCCTCGCCGGCGAGCCGCGTGCCGACGCCCTGCACGCGGCGCAGCAGGCGCTGCGGCGCAAGTACCCCGAGCCGTACTTCTGGGGCGCCTTCGTCTGCCTCGGCAACCCCGGGCCGCTACCTGCCCCCCCTGCCAACTCGTGAAAGGAGCCCCCATGCAACCCGTAACGACTCCCATGGCGGAGGTCTTCATCAGTTACGCCCGCGCGGAACGAGGCGCGCGGTCACTCGATCCCCAATACCTTTTTCAGATCGCCGTGGCTGAGAGTTTTGCCCTGCGCGACCTGTTGCCGCGCCTGGGCAATCGACGCCAGAAAAGCGGGATCGCGCTCGCGCGCATACCATTGCAGATCGTCGTCATCGAAAGGCATGAGCAGAGCGACCGCGTGACCGTCACGCATCACCAGCACCTCTTCCTGTTCGCCCTGGCGCATCAGCTCTTCGCACGAAGTCGTGTCCGTCCAGGTAACCATTTTCACGGTGATTCCTCCGGTGTTGGCTGCGTGCTCTTCGTGAGCACGCGAAGCACGTGGACCAGGTGCGACTCGTCGTCCACGTCGTAATAGACACGAAAGTCATCGAGACGCAGCCGATACTGACTCCAAAACGGCTGCCGCATGGCCTTGATCCGGCTCTTACTCACGAACCTGGGTTGGTGGGTCAGGTGAAGTTCGATCCCGTCCAGCACCTGCCGCTGGTCAATCGTCCGCAGGCCGCGAATGTCAGCGACCGCTGCATCAGCGTACCGAATCTCGTAGGGCTCGCTCATCTGACCTGGCCCACCTGGATCGTCATTCTAGCCCGGATCGAATGGCGCAGGAACGGCCGTACTTCTGGGGCGCCTTCGTCTGCCTCGGCAACCCCGGCCCGCTACCGCAACCCACAACGTAACCGCAGGCCGGGCACGGGAGGGCATGTCGGTCGCTCTGTCCCCAGCGTCTCCCTGAGTTGATGCAGGCTTACCTGTCGCGACTATCCGCCCGAAGGGGGCACTGGGGCGGGGACACCGGCTGGCGTCACCTGATCGTGGAACTGGCTCTTGTCGGGCACGGGCAGCCCCTGCACCTCCTCCACGATCAACTGCGCGATCGGCATGCCCGGACGGAGGAGGATCCGCGCCGGCCCCAGGTTGATCATTTCCAGCGTCAACGGCCCGCTCCAGCCGGGATGGACGGTCGGTGCCGTGAAGTGGATGAGCAGTCCCACCCGCGCCCGGCTGCTTTTGCCCTCGATCCGGGCGGCCAGGCAAGTGCCCGTCCTGTGATTCTCGGGGTGGTCGATGGGCAGCGCGACCCGTTCTCGCGTCTGGGCGAGGATGAACTGGTGGCGGTCCAGGACGTAGTGCGTGTGCGGGTCGATGCTGTACCGGCGCGAGTTCCGCTCGATGAAGACGGCCAGCGGGGTCGGCTGCATCAAGTCGTAGGCATACGTCCCGGGTTCCGGGACGGTAATCTCACTGCCGAGCGTCAGGTCAACGGCGTGGGTGTCAAACGGGCAGTAGTCGCCCTGGTGAGCCACGGTCAGCTGGCGCGGTGCCGGCTGCGGGTCGATGACGAGGCGCCCTGTGTCCAGGGCTGCGAACAGCCCTCTGTTGGAGAGGATCATCGGCCGGCTCCCGCCCACTGGCGGGTGGGCGCGCTGTCCAGCTGGTCCGCCGTCACCGTCACATACGGGCCGTTCTCCAGCGTCGTCTGCGGCAGGCGGACCAGGCAGAGGTTGCGGTCGCACTGCAGCACTTCGACCTTGATCCAGCCCGCGACGGGGCGGTCTGCGGACGGCTGGTCCTGGTACTCCAGGTCCGTCCTCTGCGCGAACAGGGACACCTCGCGCCCGCCGGCGGACCGGACGACCGCAGCCAGCTCGGAGCTGAACTGCCCGGGGAACAGGGTGCAACGCAAGCGCGCTTCCATATCCGCCACTCCCTTTCAGGAACACGGGCAAGCAGGTTTCACCAAATCTGTTGACGCAGGCTGCGGGCCCAGCGGTACACCCTTGTATTATGCCTCGGGATGGCAATCAGAAGCAAGGAGGATTGCGACCCAGCGGCCGGAAGCCCGGACTTGCGACGGCCCGCTGCTCCCGGAGGCGGAGGACGGCCTGCTGACAGCGGATTACGGAGGACGTCGTCCTTCCGGGGGTCGGGTTCGTTTCGAGGGTGGAGGCGGCGATGGCGATGTCGAGGGGGCGGATGAGGAGAGCGCAGCAGAAGCGGGGCGGCTGGCGTTGCCGCCGGTTTCTTCCGGTGGGTAGGATGCAGGGGAAGGAGAACCGCCATGATTGAACTGACTCCCGAGCAGCGGCAGGCGCTGGACCGGCAGAACGGTGAGGCCGTGCGCGTGGTCGATCCGGCGACCAAGGACACCTACCTCCTCATACGGGAGGAGGTCTTCTCGCGCAGGTCCGAGGTGGTGCTGCCGATCTCCCAAGAGCCCCCAGCCGACATGGACCCGCAGCTGTTCCGCTGCATGCGGGCGTACTGGCGTGACCTGCCGGAACTGCTGAAGGACAAGCGGAACCGGGGGAAGTGGGCGGCCTACCGCGGGGACGAGCGGGTCTGCGTCGGGAAGACGCAGGCGGAGGTCTACCAGGAGTGCTACCGCCGCGGGATGGAACGCGAGGAGTTCTATGTGGGATTAATCCAGGAAGAACCGGGGGACCTCCCGCCCTGGGCTGTGCTCGAGGTCGATCGGTCTCTGTACGAATTCACGGAGTTGGGCGAACCTCCCAGCGAAGACGGATGAAGATCCTCGACCGCCTGCCGATCGTGGAGGACCGGACGACGCTGCGGTTCGGCGACAGGCATGTCACCGTCCACCGCGGCCAGATTCTGGTGTGGCTCAGCGTCCACTTGCCCGAGGTGCTCGAGCCGGAACCGAATACCCCGAAGTTCCCGGCCCTGCTGGATACTGGCCATAATTACGACTTCGCGCTACAGCACCGCTACCTGCGGGAGTGGGCGGGGATCGATCCCCGGTCCCTCCCGCCTCTGCCGGGAATCAGGATTGACGGGCGGCCAGTGGACCGGCACGTGGTCACCGTCTGGGTCTACCCCAACGTCCCCGGCGAGCGAAAGGTCGATACCACTCGGCCGCCGCACTTGCTCAATATGCCGACGGGCATTGCCGTCTATCCGTCAGACGCGACAAACCCCGGCCCGCGGCTGCCGCTACTCGGGGGACCCACCTTCCTGTCCAACGACCTGGACTGGTGGCTCGACCCCGAGCGACGGAACATCACCGTGCAGACGAAGACGTGGCGACGGCACCTCATGCGATTGCTCTGCCGGTTCTGAATCGGAAGGCGGTATTGGAACTGCCGGAAAGAGTACAGCCTTTTCCCTCGCCGCTGCCGCAGGGGAGTCGCAACACAAACCGCGACCTGGAAGGCACGAACCGAGCCCGCGCGACCGGCTGGCCGACACCCGCTCCGCCCTCGCCGCCTTCCCGCCCGGCGCGGCGCAGAGTCGCGGGTCGCCGTCGTCGGCGAACACCTGGACTTCAAGCACATCGACCGCGGGCAGCTCGACCGCGAGGGCGACGCCAGGCGCCGGGGCCGACCACGCCGGGGATACCTGGCCCGCTTCCGGGATCGTGGCGGGCTGGTGTTGGAGGGTCGCCACGTCGATCTCGACCGGGCCGTGAAAATCGACGAGGGGGACGGCGTAGTAACCGGGAGGCAAAACCCCCTGGGTGAGCCGTCGGGCGATGGCCGCTGCCCGTCCCCATACGGCCCCGTGCAAACTTGTGAAAGGAGCCCTCATGCAACCCGCAGCGACTGCCCCGGCGGAGGTCTTCATCAGTTACGCTCGCGCGGACCAGGCCCGGGTCGTCCCCATCGCCGACCGACTCGCGGCGGCCGGCGTGTCGGTGTGGCTGGACCGCAACAAGATCGAGGGCGCCGCGCGCTGGGCGGAGGAGATCGTCCGCGGCATCCGGGCCTGTAAGGTGCTGCTGCTGATGTGCTCGGACGCCGCCATGCGCTCGTGGGCGGTCAAGCAGGAGATCCAGGTGGCCGGCGAGCGTCAGAAGGCCCTGCTGCCGGTCGTCTTGCAGCAGGCCAGCTACCCCGAGCAGGTCGAATTCTTCCTGGCCGGCCGCCAGTGGGTCGAAGTCACCGACCGCCCGGCCGAGCAGTGGCTGCCGCAGATCCTGCGGGCCCTCGAACAGGCCGGCGTCAAGCACAGCGGCGCCGCCACCTTCCCCGCTCTCCCCGGACCGGCCGTCGAGCCGCTCCCGCTCGACTGGAGCCTGCCGGGCCTGCGCGCGCTGGCCCGCTTCACCGACCAGATCTGGCCGGTGCCCGCTGACCGCGTTCCGCGCGGGGCGACGCGCTCCCTCGTGCGCGGCCTCGGCGCCCCGCAGGAGGACGTCGCGCACGGCTACCGGCTGCGCAGCCGCTTGCGCCTGGCCATCGAGTCGGAGCAGGACGGGCACCTGCTCCTGCTGGACGAGGGGCCGGAAGGAACCCTCTATTGCCTGTGCCCCTCCCACTTCGCCCCGGACACTGACCTGCCCCGAGGCCGCAGCGTCTTCCCCCAGGCGCGATCGCGCTACGACTCCTTCGTACTGACCGGTCAGCCCGGTCGCGAGCAGTTGCTGGCGATCATCACGGACCAGCCGCTCGGGCTGGACTGGATGCCGGGCGACCCGAAGGTGCCGGCGCGGGTTCTGGCGCCACCGGACGTGGAGGCGCTGCTGACCCGGTTGCGCGCCTTGGAGGGCGACCGCTGGACGGCGCTGGCCACTTACTTCGACGTGGTCAGCGGTGCTTGAGTCGAGGGGAACGCCGGTCTTCCCGCGGGTGAAGAGGAAGCAATCAGTGAGGGGGGCGAGGTGCCGGGGCGCGACTGGCCCGGCTCGTCACGGCATCATCAGGCCCCGGTCAGGATGCGGCAGGCGCTCGCGCTATGAGCTCCAGGCAGCTTTCCAGGATTCGTTCCATGCCCGACAGACGAGAAGAGATTGGTCGGCTGAACCGGCAGGTCATCCAACTGTACCAGCAAGGGCGTTTCCAGGAGGCTCTCCAACTGGCGCGACAGGTTGCGGATCTTGCCCGCCAGCATCTGGGGCCCGACCACCCCGACACCGCAGGCAGCCTCAACAACCTAGGCTACCTGCTGGATAGCATGGGCGACCTGGCGGGGGCGCGGTCCTGCTTCGAGCGTGCTCTGGCCATCCACGAGAAGGCCCTGACGCCGGACCCTCCCGACACCGCACGCAGCCTCGACAACCTCAGCACCCTGTTGGTCGCTGCTGGACGGGTGCAAGAAGCCTTACCGCGGATGCAGCAGGTCGCCGCGATTGATGACCGGATGCTCTGCCAGGTCTTCACCATCGGCTCCGACAGCCAGCGCACTGCCTTCCGGCGTACCATCCAGAGCAACATGGAGATGTTTCTCACCCTGGTGTGGCGGCATTTCCCCGGAGATCCTGCCGCAGTCCGTGCCGCCCTGGACTGGGTGCTGCGCCGCAAGGCGATCCTGGCCGAAGCCCTGGCGGCCCAGCGCGATGCCGTGCTGGGCGGCAAATACCCCCGCCTCAAACCCCAGCTGAACGAGTGGGTCACACTCCGCAGGCAGATCGCCCGCAAGAGCCTGGCCGGCCCCGGCCCCGAAGGACTCGCCGTGCATCGGCGACAGCTCGACGAATGGGAAGCAGCCCGGGAGCGATTGGAGGCCGAATTGGCGCGGCAGGTCCCCGAGATGAATCTGGAGCAGAAGCTCCGGGCGACCGACCGCCGCGCCGTGGCCCTCGGCCTGCCCGCGGGTGTTGCCCTCGTCGAGTTCGTCCGCTTCGACGTCTTCGACTTCAAGGCGGCGCCGGCTCGCGGGGAAGCACGATGGCAGCCGGCGCGCTACCTGGCGTTCGTGCTGCCCGCCCACGAGCCGGATGCCGTGCAGATGATCGACCTGGGGCCGGCGGACGAGATCGACCGCCTCATCGCCGACTTCCGGGCGGGCATCCTGCGCGAGGGGGCCGCGCGCCGACGGAACATGGTGCGAGTTGACGCCGCTCCGCCGCCATCCGTGGTCCACCAACTCGGCCTACCGTTGCGCCAGGCCGTATTCGATCCGCTGGTCCAGGCCCTTGGTCAACACCGCCGACTGTTGCTCAGTCCCGACGGCAACCTGACCCGGCTGCCATTCGAGTTGCTGCCGGTCGGCGCCGGTCATTTGTTGCTGGACGACTACGACATCAGCTACGTCGGCAGCGGCCGCGACGTCCTCCGCTTCGCCGCCGCATCCACCAGGCCAGGCGCCGAAGCTCTCGTGATCGCCGACCCGGACTTCGACCTTCACCAGACGGGAGAGGTCGCCGCTCGTAGTGACCCGATTCATCGGGTCGCGCAGTCCAAAGACCGCATGAATGCGGTCACTACGAGCAAACTGTCCCGCGACTTCACCCGGTCGGCGTACCACTTCGCGCGCCTGCCGGGCACGCGCACCGAGGGCGAGCGCATTGCCGCCCTGCTGGGGGTGCGGCCGTGGCTGGACGGCGCCGCCCTGGAAGGTCCGTTCAAGGAGCGCTGCCGCTCGCCGCGCATCCTGCACCTGGCCACGCACGGCTTCTTCCTCCAGGACCAGCCGCACGACCCCAACCGCGAGCGCCGCGACCTCGGCGTTATCGGCGATGCCGGCCACCTGTCGGGCCCGCTGCCAGAGAACCCGCTGCTGCGCGCCGGACTGGCCCTGGCCGGCGCCAACACCTGGCTGCGCGGCGGCACCCCGCCGGACGAGGCGGAGGACGGCCTGCTGACAGCAGAGGACGTGTCGGGCCTCGACCTGCTGGACACCGAATTGGTGGTGCTGTCGGCCTGCGAGACGGGGTTGGGCGAGGTCCGCACCGGAGAGGGCGTCTTCGGCCTGCAACGCGCCTTCATCCTCGCCGGGGCCAAGACGCTGGTGATGAGCCTGTGGAAAGTCGATGACGAGGCGACGTGCGAGTTGATGGAGGACTTCTACCGCCGCCTCCTCGCCGGCGAGCCGCGGTCCGACGCCCTGCACGCGGCGCAGCAGGCGCTGCGGCAGAAGTACCCCGAGCCGTACTTCTGGGGCCCCTTCGTCTGCCTCGGCAACCCCGGCCCGCTCCCCGCCGCCCCCCACGTAGCGGCGGACCTGGGTCCGACAGGGAAGGAAGATTCCGAACCTGGACAAGAAAGCTAGAAAAACGTCTTGAAGCAAGCAGGCCTGGGAGCGTAATCGAAAAGAGGGAGTGGCTGATGGAAACCTATCGATTTGATGACATTGTAGCATCAGCGGTGAGGAAGCTCGACCCCTGCCGGCTTGCCCGGCAGGTGAAGCAGGTCGATGGCTAACCGGCCGACGAGGTCATCGGCCCGCGACCCCTGCCGGCTTGCCCGGCAGGTGAAGAAGGTCGCCGGCTAGCACGGGGGGAAGAATAGGATTTTCCGCGTCCCCCTTTAGCCGGCGACCTTCTTCACCTGCCGGGCAAGCCGGCAGGGGTCGAGCGCAATCCCAAGACTTGGCCGCGCTAGCCGGCGACCTTCTTCACCTGCCGGGCAAGCCGGCAGGGGTCGGATTCCCTCACCGCTGATGCTACAGTCTCGATTTGATTGTGAAATGAGCCCATCAGACCGTCGGCCGAGGCGGACTGCTACAGGTGCTGGGGGGCATCCCAACCCGTGAAATAGGGAGAGGAGTGGTCCCGTGCCGTTTGACCAGGCATTTCAGCAATGCATCGACGCTTTTGTGCGGCGCGACTACGAGAGTTGCGCCCGACAAGCGGTGCAACTGGCGTTCACGCCTCCGGAGGAGGACCTACCGGTCCCCGCGCTCCATCAGCTCTTTCAGGTCCTGCTGATCAGCCTGCAACGAACGGGGCGGCCGGATAAGGCGGAGGAAGTTGGCTCCTGGATACTCGGCGCCATGGCGGACGAGCCCTGGTACCCGCTGCTGCTCCAAATCACCCTGGTCAAGATCGACCCAATGAAAGTCTTTCAACAGGCGGCCACCGACGAGCAGCGCTGCCAGATGCTGTTTTACGCCGGGGCCTTGATGGCCTCCCTCGAGAAGAAGGAGACGGCTCGGGAGACGCTGCTCAACTGTCTGAGGATGCCGGCCGATTGCCTGGAGCGCCGCCTGGCCCAGGCCGAGTTGGCGGACCTGGGGGTTCGCCTTCCGGCCGGCGCCGAGGCAGGAGACGAACAGGAGCTGGATCAACTCAGGGAGCAGGTCCACCGCTTTTATCACCAGGGCCGGTTCGACCAGGCCCTGCCCCTGGCGGTCCGGGCCTTGCCACTGGCCCGGACCCTCCTTGGGCCGCGGCACCCGACCCTGGTCGGTTGCTTGAACGACCTGGCCCTGGTGCATCTCCAGCTGGGCCAGTTCACCGCCGCGGAGCCGTTGTTGCGGGAAGCCCTGGAAACACGCCGCCAGGTGCCGGGCGAAAAGCATCCCGACTACGCCCTCAGCCTGGCCAACCTGGGCGAACTGTACCGCGAGATGGGCCGGTGGGCCGATGCCGAGCCGCTCCTGCAGCAGGCCCTGGCTCTGAACCGCCAGCTCCGCGGGGAAAACCACGAAGCCGTCGCCATGGACCTCAACAACCTGGGGTTGCTCTATCACCAGACGGGCCGGTTCGCGGCGGCCGAGCCGCTGTACCGCCAGGCCCTGGACTTGTTCCGCTCCCTCCACGGGACGGCGCATCCGCTCGCGGTCCGCGCTTTGAACAACCTGGCGGCCGTACTGCAGTCGCAGGGCCAGCTGGCCGAGGCCGAACCGCTGTTCCAGCAGGCCCTGGAATGGACCCGCCAGTCGGCCGGAGAACAGCACCCGGATTATGCCCTGGCCCTGACGAACCTGGCCGGCATCTTCTGGGCCCAGGGCAAGTTCGCCGCAGCTCTCCCCCTGATGGAGCAGGGGCTGGCGCTGTACCGCGCCACCCTGGGCGCCAATCATCCCGCCTGTGGCCGGACCTTGAATGCCCTGGTCGCCATCCACCATGCCCAGGGCAACTACGCGGTCGCCGAATCCCTGGGCCGGCAGGCCGTCACCCTTTGGCGCACCCTGGTGGGAGAAAATCATTCCGGTTACGCGGATGCCCTGAGTAACCTGGCCGCCGTGCTTCAAGCGCAGGGGAACTATTCGGCAGCCGAACCCCTCTATCAGCAAGCCCTGGCCATTGACCAGCAGGTTTTTGGCAAAGGCCACCTGAACTGTGCGCCCGCCCTGAACAACCTGGCCACCCTGTACATGGCCATGGGCCGGCTTGCCGAGGCCGAACCCCTCCTGGGTCAGGTCCTGGAAATCCAACGCCGGGACCTGCCCGAAAACCATCCTCAGCTGGCCGGCACGTTGAACAACCTGGGCGGGCTGTATCTGAAACAGGGAAGGCTGGTCGAGGCCGAACCGCATCTGGCGCAGGCCCTGAAAGTGGGCCGGGCCACTCTGGGCGAGGAGCACCCTTCCCTGGCAAACAGCCTGGAGCACCTGGCGGGCCTGTACACGGACCTGGGGAAAGCCGAGGTTGCCCTGGCCCTGTTCCAACAAGCCCTGGCCATCCGCCAAAAGACCCTCGGGCCCCATCATCCCGACCTGGCACTGGCCCGAAACAATCTGGCCCTTCAGTTGGAGAAGCAAGGACGCTGGGCCGAGGCCGAGGCCTTGTGCCGCCAGGTCCTGGACGAGTATCACCCCTCCGGGGGAGAATACCACCCTCAGCGGGCCCAGGCGTTGACCATCCTGGGAATGGTATACCAGGCCCGGGGCGATTATGGCGCCGCCGAACCGCTGTTTCGTCAGGTGGCGGACCTGGGGCACGCCGCCGGCGGCCCGGACCATCCGTCTTACCTGGATGGCCTGGAGCATCTGGCGGTCCTGTACCGCCACCAGGGTCGCTTTTCCGAAGCCGCGGCCCTGGCCGGGCAGGCCCTGGAACTGCACCGCCGGGCGCACGGCGAGGACCACCCCCGTACCGCCGGCCTGCTCACCTGCCTGGCGGAGGTCCACCGGGTCCAGGGCAATTACCCGGCGGCCGAACGCCAGTTGCAACAAGCTCTGGACTTGCGGCGGGCAGCGCGGGGGGAACAGCACGCCGACGTGGCCGAAGCGCTGAACAACCTGGCCGTCTTGTACCAGGAACTGGGTCGCTACGCTGCCGCGGAACCCCTATTCCGCCAGGTCCTGGCCATTGGACGGGTTGTGTGGGGGGACAAGCATCCTTCCTATGCCGAAGCCCTGAATAACCTGGCGGCCTTGTACACCGCGATAGGCCGGTACGCCGGCGGCGAACCCCTGCTCCGCCAGGCCTTGCCCCTTCAGCAGCAAGCCCTGGACATCAAGCGCCGGGCCCTGGGAGACAAGCATCCCGCCACCGCCATCAGCCAGCTCAACCTGGCCAGCTTGTGCAACGGTCTGGGGCGGTTCGCCGAGGCCGAACAACTCTTGTCCCAAGCCCGGGATACCTGGCAGGCCCTCGGCGGCCCCTCCCATCCCGCCCTCGCCACCTGCCTGAATAACCTGGCCCTTCTGAAACACGCCCAGGGCGATTACCCCGCCGCCGAAACCCTCTTTCGCCAGGCCCTGGCTATTCAGCAAGCCGTCCTGCAGGAAACGCACCTGGACTATGCCGGCACCCTGGTCAATCTGGCTGGCGTGTGCCTGGCCACGAGTCGGTTGGCCGAAGGGTTCGACCTTCTGGAACGAGCGGCCGTCTTCCAGGACCGCACCACAGGCCAGGTTTTTGCCATCAGCTCGGAAAGTCAACGGCTGGCCTTGCTGGACAGCCTGCGCGGCAACCTGGCCATTTTCCTGTACGCGGTGCTGCGGCATGGCCGGGACTTTCCCCGCTTCCAGGGCGTCGTCTACGACCTGATCTTGCGGCGTAAGGCCCTCGCCGCCGAGGCCCTGGCCGTCCAGCGTGATGCCCTGCTGGGAGGGCGCTACCCGGAACTGGAGCCCAAGTTGCGCGAACTCATCCTCCTGCGCCGCCAGACCGCCCGCCGGACCCTGGCCGGCCCCGGCTCCGAAAGACCGGACGTCCATCAGAAACTCCTGGAGGACTGGAATGCCCAGAAAGAACGCCTGGAAACCGAACTGGCCCGGATTCCGGAAATGAATCTGGAGCAGCGCCTGCGCGCGGTCGATCGGCAGGCCGTGGCCGAGGCCTTACCCCAAGGCAGCGCCCTGGTGGAATGGGTTCGTTTCCAGGAGTTCGATTTCCAGGCTCGGCGCGCCCACCAGGAAGCGCTCTGGAAACCCGCCCGCTACCTGGCCTTGGTCCTGCTCGCCGGGAAGCCGGACAACGTGCAGCTGATTGACCTGGGCGAAGCAGAACCGATCGACCAGCTGATCGCCGATTTCCGCTCGGGCCTCACCGGGGAGGCGGAACGTCGCCCCGGCCGGAAGATGGTCCCACACCGTCCGGAGTCTGTCTCCTGGCTGACACGTCTCTGGCGCGGCCTTAGCGGTGGCCGGAAGATGGTCAAACGCGGTCCCGAGCGTGTCTCGGCCTCCCGAGAGGGCGCCGGCCAGCGTTTGCGTACCGCCGTGTTCGACAAGCTGATACCCGCGCTCGGCGGACACCAGCGCTTGTTGCTGGCTCCGGACGGCGACCTGACCCGCCTGCCGTTCGAGGTGCTGCCCGCCGCGGACGGGCGTCCGCTAATCGACACCTACCAGATCAGCTACGTCGGCTGTGGCCGCGACGTCTTGCGTTTCGGGGCCAAATCCACCGGCCAACCCGCCGACCCGCTGGTGATCGCTGACCCAGACTTCGACCTCGACACCCAAACAGCGGCCAGGCAGTCAGCCTCCGCTTCTCCGGTGGCGTTTCCCCCGCCGGCACCCACAACGGTTGCGGACCTGGCTGGGCGCCGTTCCCGCGACTTCGACCGCGACAAGTATCACTTTGGCCGCTTGCCGGGCACGCACACCGAAGGGGAACGAATCGCCGCCCTGCTGGGAGTGCAGCCCTGGCTGGAGCAGGACGCCCTGGAAGGCCGGCTCAAGGTGCAGTGCCGCTCGCCGCGCATCTTGCACCTGGCCACGCACGGCTTCTTCCTCCAGGACCAGCCCCGGGACCGCAACCGCGAACACCGCGACCTCGGCGTGATTGGTGGTGAGCCGGGTGGTCTTGGCCGGCTGTCCGGTCCGCTGCCGGAGAACCCCCTGCTGCGGGCCGGCCTCGCCTTGGCGGGCGTCAACACCTGGCTGCGGCACGGCTTGCTGCCGCCGGAAGCGGAGGACGGTCTGCTGACCGCCGAGGACGTCTCCGGCCTGGACCTGCTGGACACCGAACTGGTGGTGCTGTCGGCGTGCGAGACGGGACTGGGCGAGGTCCGCACCGGCGAGGGCGTCTTCGGGCTACAGCGCGCCTTCATCCTCGCCGGCGCGAAGACGCTGGTCATGAGCCTGTGGAGCGTCCCCGACGAGGCGACGCGCGAGCTGATGGAGGAATTCTACCGCCGCCTCCTGGCCGGCGAGGCGCGTGCCGACGCCCTGCACGCGGCCCAGCAGGCGCTGCGGCGGAAGTACCCCGAGCCGTACTTCTGGGGCGCCTTCGTCTGCCTCGGCAACCCCGGCCCACTACTGCCGGTCGCCGGGCATGTCAGCCCCATCCCGCCGTGTTGACCCACCCTCAGCGGACCGTGCTGAGGAGGTAAAGGACAACCTCTTTCGTCCTCTCGCGCTGAAGGAGCTTTTCGACCGCGTCTCGCAGACCGGTTTCGTCCTGAATATTCGAGAAACTTTCTCCCTCCGGAGTCGATACTGCCGCCGGCCACGGGCCGGGCACCGGCGTGGTCACCCGGAACAGCAGGTGGGTATAGCCGGTCTTCGGAACCCGCAGGTAACAGTTGTGCCGGACCTTCTCGATGGCCCCGGACACTCCGAGCGTGTCCACGTAGAACTGGATCGCCCCATTCGTTTTGGCGTCGATATCGCCGGCCGCGTCGTACAGCATCTCCCTGATCCCGCGGGGCGGAGGGGTTACGGATGAGAGGTCCGGCCAAAGGCTGTTTGGCATCACAGCGCCCTCGCAATCAGAGGTTCCAGCGAAACACGACCGGAAGATGGTCCGACGCGGTTTGCCGATCGGGCAGGCCATCCGCGTCGAGCAGCGAGATGCCGCCGACTTGGGTGACGATCCGCAGTTGGTCTTCCGGGAAGCGAGCCGACTCTTCGGGTCGCAACACCACCTGATCCAGCATGTGCCACCCCAGTTCGCGAGCGCTTTCCCCAATCCAGTAGTGGGTGGCGGCCCCGGCCTCTGCCTGCTGCTGCCCGTACAGCCGCCACGTGGGGTTGTAAAAGAAGTCGGCCGCCACTCCCGCCCCCCGGACCTTCCGGGCGGTACTGCTTCCTATCGTCCGCACCCCGATGGCGTGCAGTCCGTCCGAGTCGGTCACGGCGGACTCGAACGGGTGGGCGTTGAAATCCCCGGTGATTACGGTGCGGCGGTGCCCCCGTGACGCTTCGCAGCGCCGAACCGTATCGGCGACCCGGCGGAAGAACACCCTCCGCGTGCCGTCGTCGTAGTTGCGCCGATCGTATCCGTGAAGGAGGACCACGAGCCCTTCTTGCCCGGAAGGGGGCGTCAACCGCCACAAGCCGGCTCGATCCGCCAGGCGATACCGCCGCAACTTCAGCGCGTGGTTTGCACGAGTGAACACCCCAAACCGCTTCGGCGACCGCCTCTTGAACAAGCCGTCGTTCAGCAGCAGGCCCGGAAGCTGACTCACCCCGAAGGCGTACTCGACCAGCAGAACCACATCGATCTGGAGTTGGCGGACGAGATTCTGCACCAACCCATCGAGCGGTTTCTTATCGACATTCCAAAGCAGGAATGCTGCCACGTGCCGCTCATTTCTCGCACAGCAGTAGTCACGTCTTGGCCATTCGGCCAACCCCAACGGCATGATACAGCCATCGAAGGCCCTCTCGCTACCCCCTTCTTCATCACCAGGCAGGCTCCGGTTTCCCGCACCACCCGGTCCAGCGATGCGCCTGTGGACACTATCCCAGACAGCGATGCCTGGTCAACGCGAGGCACGCGCCCGGAGTTGCGACGGCCCACTGCTCCTGGGGTAGGTTGCATCAATCCTGGGTATCGTATCATTCCGCCGGGGGAGAAAACCGCGTGAGCCTCTCGATGACCTGCCGCTGACGGGGATACAGCCGGCACAGCTCCTCTAGGCCTGGCATCTCGAAGTCGGCGAAGTCGAACCCGGGCGCCACGGTGCAGCCGACCAGGGCATAAGACCGGGTGTCGTTCACGGTCGCGCCGAAGAGACAGCCCGCCTTGACGACCGCCTGCGGCACTTCACCGGCCCACAGGTCCCGGCCGACCTCGATCGTCGAGTAACGGCCCTCCGGATCGATCACGTGGAGCGTCAAGGGGGAGCCGTCGTAGAAGTGCCACACCTCGTCCTGCTTGATGCGGTGCAGCGCCGAGAAGTCTTCGCCCTCCAGCAGGAAGTAGATCGCCGTGGAGAACGCCCGGTCGCCGCCGAAGCGGCGCGGCAAGCCGGCTGCCGCCAGCACTTCCTCGGATCGGTAGTTCTCGCGGAACCAACCGCCTTCCGGGTGCCTGCGGAGTTGCAGCCCCTCGATCCACAGTTTCGCGCCGGTCACGGAGGACTCCTGGGGGTTGTTCGCGGCTTCTGGAGGGGCCACGATCACTCGCGCAGCCAATCGGTCAGTATCCGGGCGTCCTTGGTGAAGCACACTTTCGCGGTCTGCAATGAGCGAACGGCCGGCGCGCCCTCACCGACTCCGGCGAGGAGGACCCGCCGCGGCGAGATCTCGCCCAGCACGTCCTTGACGTCGCCGAAACTTCGCAGCAGACGGGGCAGGATGCTGGCGGCGTTGATCGGGCGCCCCTCCGCGGCGAAGAGCGGCAGGAAACTGAGCAACAACTCCTCGGCCGCGACGCCGTCCACCTTCGGCTCCACCGCCGCCGCGAAACAGGCGACCAGGGCGGCGTCGCGCCGGGCGCACAGGATCACCCGCCGCGGCTTGACCTTCGCCGTCACCTTCTCCAGGGCCGCCAGCACGTCGGCGACGCGCATCCCCAGTAACGATTTGCCGACGAGGAAGGCGTTGTAGGCGATGTTCTCCTCCACCCCCGCCAGTGGGTCAGCGTAGTCGTGGCCCTTCACGGACAGGTCGGGTCGCTGTTTGCCGACGCCGCGCGGCTCGACCACCGCCACCGCTCCCCGGTCCGTCAGCGCCTGCAACAGGTCCTTCTCCTCCCGCCAGTCGCGCGACTCGTTGCCGTTGACGCAGACGATCAGGGTCTGTCCCGCCGCGCTCACCGGTTTGATCTCGACGACGGCCGGGGCCGCCGCCTCGGGATCGAGGCGGAGCAGGTCGCGCAGGGGCAGGCGCGGCGATTTCTTCTTCTTGTTGAACTCTTCCAGGGCCAGGGGCAGCAGCGGCCGGGAGCGCAACGTGAGGTTGACCTGGCCCTCGGCACACACGTGCAATTCCTTGGCGGGCCGCGGCTTCACCGCGACCTCCTCGGCCTTCTCTTCGCCCTTGCGCCCGGCCAGCCGGCGGTCGAAAAAGTCGTAGACCGCCTTTCGCAAGGGCAGCGTCAGGCCGTGTTTTTCCGCCGCCTCGACGCGCTCCAGGCACTCGCCGGCACCCGCCGTTTCAAAGAGCCGCTTCGCTTCCGCGAACGATTCGCGCGCCCCCTCGATGGGGAAAAAGTCGTGGACGGCCGCGCCGAGCAGCGTCGGCCGCGGGGCGCGCAAAGCAAGCAAGCCGGCGTGATCGATCCCCTCGCTGACGAAGCCGAAGACGTCCTGCTCCGGGTCGGCGTCGGGGTCGTCCGGGACGCGGTTGGCCATGCGCCGCGGCAGCGTCGTGATGTAACAGCAGATCGCGGCCGCCGTAACGCGCGGGTCGAGCGCCCCGATGTAGGCGGTCAGCGTGCCGCCGCCGGAGACGCCGACGCAACCGAGCCGTTTCGCGTCCACCTCCTCCAGCGACGTCAGGTAATCGAGGCCGCGGAAGCCGTCCCAGATGCGGTAACGCGCCAGGCTGCCGCCGAGCAGGTACAGCGGGTTGCCGAGGACTGCGTGCTCTCCACAGCCCAGGCCGAAGCGCGAGCGGCCCCGCTCCGCGTCCCAGAACTGACTCCGCTCGCCCTGGCCGACCGGGTCGTAGGTCAGGACGACGTAACCGCGCTTCGCCAGGTTGACGTGCAGCACCTGGTAAGGGTCGGCGGCCTTGCCCGTCGCCGAGTGGCCGCACGGGCTCAGAACGCCGGGAAGGGCGGCGGCGACCTTCTTCGGCCGATACAGCAGCGCCGACACGAAGTATCCGGGGAAGCTCTCGAAGACGAGCTTCTCGATATGATAATCATCCCCCTCGATCCGCCCCGTCTTCTTGACGGGAGGCGGCCCCTTGGCTTCGGGGAAGCCGTCGAGGAGGCGGAGGAACGTCTCGCGGAGGGTCTTCTGCAGCGCCTCGAGGTCGGCCTTCGATTGGACCGCGGCGAACCGTGTGCGGCGCTTCTCCTGCTGACGGGCGGCCAGGTCGAGCAGCTGGCGGTGGACGTCCGCGCCCCGTGGCTCGTCCGCGTGGAGCAGGCCGGCCGACGCCGCGAGACTCACGGAAAGAAAGTCTCGCCGGGAGAGAGATGGCATGATTGTTCCTCGACCAAGTACTCCTCGTGCGACCCCTGCCGGCTTGCCCGGCAGGTGAAGGAGGTCGCTGGCTAAAGGGGGGCGGAATAACTTTTTATTGCCCCCGGTCTAGCCAGCGACCTCCTTCACCTGCCGGGCAAGCCGGCAGGGGTCGCACAACACCTCCCAGGATCCTGCACTAGGTCTTGCCGAGGCGCTCAGTGAGTCGCTTCAGGTGGTCGGCGTTCTGCCCCTCTCCCTTGAAGGGGTTCGGCGGCGGCTTTCCGCCGCGGCCTCCTCCCCGCCCGCCGCCGGCGCCGCCGCGGCCACCGTCGCCGCCGTCGCCTGCCCAGCGGTATCCGACCGCCTCCAACTTGTCCTTGTCATCCTTCAGCACGTCTTGCAGCTTCTCGAGTTTCTCCTTGGCTTCGTCTTCCGACACTTCCTCCGCGTCAGCCAGCCCCTTCAGCTGCTCCTGGACCTGCTTCCGCTGTTCGTCGGTGAGCTTCACCGTCAGCGGCTTTTCCGTCAGCAGGTCGAGCTTGCTCACCAGGTTGGCGAGCTGGGTCTTGGGGTTGGGGCCAGAACCCCCCGGGCCACCCCCCGGGCCACCGCCGGGCATGCCGGGCATCATGCCGCCGCCAGGCATCATGCCGCCGCCGGGCATCATGCCCCCGCCCCCCCGGCCAGCCATCCCGCCGCGAGGAGGCCCGTTAGCAGCGCCCTCGGGAGCAGTGGAGTTCGCCGGCTCCTCCTTCTTGATCTCGTTGCCGACCACGCCCATGAAGATCACCCCCGCCGCCAGACCCAGGCCGAGGCTCCCCACGATGCTGACCGCGATCCCCGGCACCTTCAGCCGACCCCCGGGGACCGCGTACAAGCCGACCGAGAGCGCGATGACCACCGCGCCCGCCGCCGCCAGGTAGTAGTAGAACTCCTGGCTCCTCCAATCCAACGACGTGAACATGAATGACCCTTTCGTGCAATGAGTCCGCGCCGGCCCCAGGGGACAGGACGAGTCAGGGGCCGTCACCCAGCGAGATTGTCGGCGCCCCCTCGCCAAGGGGCAAGGGAAAAGTGCGCAGGAGTGTGACAAGTTGTCACGCCGCGGCCGTCCCGCCGTTCCCTTTCGGCAGCCGTCGCCCCGGCCCCTGCCGATCTCGTCACCGGTCGATCCGCGCAATCCCTTGCCCATCTGAGCTTTGGAGCATCGTACCTGACATCTGCCACTTTGGCACCATCCTTGCATGAGAAAGAGACAACCAGGAGCATTTCATGGACATCAACCGCTTTACCGAGAAAGCCCAGCAAGCCCTTCAGTCCGGCCAGGCGCTCGCCGTCCGCCGCGGCCACCAGCAGATCGACGTGGAGCACCTGCTCCTGGCGCTGCTCGAGCAGGAACCGGGACTCGCCGTCTCCATCCTGCGCAAGGCCGACGTGGACGTGAACACCCTCCGCCAGCGCGTGGAGCGCGAGTTGGACAAGGTGCCGCGTGTCAGCACCGTCAGCGGCAACGAGGACCGCGCCTACCTCAGCGGCCGCCTCAACCGCCTGCTCACCAAGGCCGAGGACGAGGCCAAGCGCTTCAAGGACGATTTCGTCTCCGTCGAGCACCTGCTGCTCGCGGCGACCGACGACACCGCCGCCGCTGGCCGAATCCTGAAGGACCTGGGCGTTACCCGCGACCGGCTCATGTCCGCACTGCAAGAGGTCCGAGGAAACCAGCGCGTGACCACACAGAACCCCGAAGCCACCTACGAAGCCCTGGAGCGCTACGGCCGCGACCTGACGCAGCTCGCCCGCCAGGGCAAGCTCGATCCGGTCATCGGCCGCGACGAGGAGATTCGCCGCGTCATCCAGGTGCTGTCGCGGCGCACCAAGAACAACCCGGTCCTGATCGGCGAGGCCGGCGTCGGTAAGACCGCTATTGTCGAGGGCTTGGCTCAACGAATCGTTCGGGGCGACGTGCCGGAGGGGCTCAAGAACAAGCGCATCGTCGCCCTCGACATGGGCGCCCTGATCGCCGGGGCCAAGTTCCGCGGTGAGTTCGAGGAGCGCCTCAAGGCCGTCCTCAAGGAAGTGCAGGCGTCGGAGGGTCAGATCGTCCTGTTCATCGACGAGTTGCACACCGTCGTCGGCGCCGGCAAGGCCGAGGGGGCGATGGACGCCGGCAACCTGCTCAAGCCAATGCTCGCCCGCGGTGAATTGCATTGCATCGGCGCCACCACCCTCGACGAGTACCGCAAACACATCGAAAAGGACGCCGCCCTGGAGCGGCGCTTCCAGCCGGTGCTGGTCGATCAGCCGTCGGTCGAGGACACCATCAGTATCCTGCGCGGTCTGCGCGAGCGCTACGAGGTCCACCACGGCGTGCGCATCAAGGACGCGGCCCTGGTGGCGGCGGCGGTGCTGTCCAACCGCTATATCAGCGACCGCTTTTTGCCCGACAAGGCGATCGACCTGGTGGACGAGGCGGCCGCCAAGCTCAAGACCGAGATCGACTCGATGCCGGCCGAGTTGGATGAGGTCAACCGCCGCGTCATGCAGCTGCAGATCGAGGAGACGGCGCTGAAGAAGGAGAAGGATCCGGCCTCGCAGGAGCGGCTCGGCAAGATCCAGAAGGAGCTGGCCGACCTGAAAGCGCAGGCCCAGACGCTGCAGGCCCAGTGGCAGGCCGAGAAGGAGGCGGTGCAGCGGCTGCGCAACCTGCGCGAGGCCATCGACAAGACCAAGCAGGACATCGACATCGCCAAGCGCGACGGCGACCTGAACAAGGCCGCCGAGCTGCAGTACGGCACCCTCTTCGGTCTGGAGAAGAAGCTCAAGGAAGAGGAGGAGAAGCTGGCGCAGAAGCAGGGCCAATCGCACCTGCTCAAGGAGGAGGTGGACGAGGAGGACATCGCCGCGGTGGTCAGCCGCTGGACCGGCATCCCGGTGTCGCGGCTGCTGTCGGGCGAGGTGCAGAAGCTGTTGCACCTGGAGGAGGAGCTGCACAAGCGCGTCATCGGCCAGGACGAGGCGGTGACGGCGGTGGCCGAGGCGGTGGTGCGCGCCCGCAGCGGCCTAAAAGACCCGAATCGGCCGATCGGCTCGTTCATCTTCCTGGGCCCGACCGGCGTCGGCAAAACGGAGCTGGCGCGGGCCCTGGCGGAGGTCCTGTTCGACGACGAGCGGGCGATGATCCGCATCGACATGTCCGAGTACCAGGAGAAGCACACGGTGTCGCGCCTGATCGGCGCCCCGCCGGGATACGTCGGCTTCGAGGAGGGCGGGCAGCTGACCGAGGCGGTGCGGCGCAAGCCGTACAGCGTCATCCTGTTCGACGAGATCGAGAAGGCGCACCACGACGTGTTCAACGTCATGCTGCAAATCCTCGACGACGGCCGGCTGACGGACGGCCAGGGTCGCGTGGTCGATTTCAAGAACACGATCATCGTGATGACGTCGAACATCGGCAGCCAGCGCATCCTGCAGTACCGCGGTTCGTGCATCGGCGAGGTTTACGACCGCATGAAGGAGACGGTGCTGGACGAGATGCGGCACCACTTCCGGCCGGAATTCCTCAACCGCGTCGATGAGATCGTGGTCTTCCACTCGCTGAGCGAGGAGCACCTGAAGCAGATCGTGGAGATCCAGCTGGGGCGGCTGCGGCAGCGGCTGCTGGACCGGCACGTCACACTGGAATTGACCGACGCGGCCAAGACGCACCTGGTGACGGTGGGCTACGAGCCGGCCTACGGGGCGCGGCCGCTGAAGCGGGCGATCCAGCGCGAGATCGAGACGCCGCTGAGCCGGATGCTGCTCAAGGGGGAGGTGCGCGACGGGCAGCACGTCGTCGTCGATTACCAGGGCGGCGAGGGGCTGACGTTCACGACGAAGGCGGGGGCGCCGAAGGAGGAGGCCGTCGGGGCGGGCAAGTGACTCGTTGCATCAGCGCGCTCGTGGTATGATCCCGGTATGCCTTCGCGTACCGAGGTGCCTATCTCAGAAGGCCACGACATGGAGCTACAAGCCATGCGCCACGTGCTCACCGAGGCAACGATTGAGAACCTGGCGGACCTCTACGAGGCAGAGCGGCGGATTCGCGCCCCGGATCAGGTCCGGAGCCTCGTTCTGATGGACGCGCTTGTCGGCACCGAGACGACGACGCTCGCCCTGCCCACCCGATTCATCCGGCAACTGGGACTGAAGAAGGTCTCGAAGGGGCGTGCCAGCCCGTACGCCGGGGCGCACCGGGGGAACGTCTGCGAGCCGGTCCGGCTAACCATCCAGGGCCGCTTCTGCAGCGTAGACGTAATCGAAGTGCCCGACGACGCGCCGGTGCTGATTGGGCAGATACCTCTGGTGATGCTCGATCTCGTCGTGGACGTCCGGGGGCGCCGCCTCACCGGCAACCCGGCCCACGGAGGCGAACACGTCCTGGAGTTGTATTGAGGCAAATCAGGGTGCGATGTTCTGCCACAGGTCGGCCGGCACGAAACGGGCGAGGTGGCCGACGTTCGTGGTGGCGATGATGACGTCCGGGTCGCCCAGGGTGAGGGCTTGGGCGGCCAGGATCATGTCGGCATCGATGGTGTTGTCGCCGGCGGTCGGCTGGCCCTGCTGGCGCGCCTGCGCCCACAGCTCCGCCGCCCGCCTCATGGCAGCCGTGGTCAGCGGCAGGTATTCGAGTTGCTGGGCCAGCATGTCGAGTTCCGAGATAGCTGTCATGCGGCCCAGGCGCAGCAACTCTCGCCTCACTTCGTAATCGGTAATCTCGGGGACGATAATGCGACGGTTGACGGCGACGAGCGAGGCGAGCCACTGCCGGCAGGCCGTAGGCAGCGGCAGCGCACGGGGGTGCGCCAGCGCGCCGAGCGGGCCGGAATCGAGCAGCACGGTGGGCTTCACCAGGTGATTCCCTTGAGTTCTTCGGGGAAGAGTTTACGGTCGGAGGTCCGAGCCTCGTCGAGCCCCCGGTAAAAGTCGTCCCCCAGTTCCTCGCCCGCCGTTTGGCGCGCCGCGTCGAGTTGCTCGAACAGAGCTAGCAGTTTGGCAGCGCGCTCCGCTGGGGTTGGTTCGCCTGCCGGACTTGGGGGTGGTAAGTGCTGGTTCAGGAGTTGAATGGCCAGGGCCTCCTCGGACTGGCCGAGTCGAGCCGCCTCCTGTCGGAGGCGCTGGTCGATCTCGGGAGAAAGGGTCAGTTGCATCGGCATCGGGCACCTCTGCAGGTAAGACGGCGAACACGGACATCATACCACGGGCGCGACTGGGCCCAACGCCACTTTCCCCCGGCCGACTGCCAAAATGGCACGTCCCTTCGCCCGGCCTTTCCCCGAAGTTTCCCGAACTGCTGTACCCGCTGACAGCTGTGTTGCCCCCGGTCTTGCCCCGTTGTCCGGCACTGAAGTTGCTCTACCTCAAGCCAGCGTTATCCCCGTCGATTGTGAGCGTGGGAGGGATTCCTTTCCATGTCCCGAGACTTGATTCGCCTGATGCAATCCTTCTTTCCGCCCGGCGAGACGATCAGCGAAACGGCGTGGCGCCCGGCGGTGGATGTCTACCGCACGTCGCGGGGCTGGCTGCTGAAGTTCGACCTCGCCGGCGTTCGCCCCGAAGACGTCTCCCTCACGGTCGAGGGCTGCCACGTCACCGTCCGAGGCGTGCGCCGCGACTGGCTGACCGAAAAGGGATGCAGTTACTACCGTATGGAGATCACTTACAACCACTTCGAGCGCGGCGTGGAGCTGCCCTGCAACGTCGAACCGGCCTCCGTCGCCACCGACTACCGCGACGGGATGCTGCTGGTTCACCTCATTACGGAGGCCGAGAAGTGACGCCCGACAACGAAACGGTCGTGACCCTGCCGGTCCTGCCGCTGAAAAATACCGTCCTGTTCCCCCACCTGTTCATGCCGCTCTCGGTCGGCCGGCCGGGCTCGGTGGCCGCCGTCGAGGCCGTCCTGGCGACCGAGGACAAGAACCTGATCCTCGTCGCCCAGAAGGACGCCCAGAACGAGCAGCCCGGGCCCGACGACCTCTTCAGCGTCGGCACCCGTGCCGTCGTCAAGAAGATGGCCCGCGGCGAGAGCGGCCTCGAGTTGCTCGTGCAGGGGGTCGAGCGCGTGGTGCTCCTCAAGGCCGAGCAGACCGAGCCCTTCTTGAAGGCGCACGCCCGCGTCCTGCCGCTGCCCGAGGACGGCGGCACCGAAGTCGAGGCGCTCTACCGCGCCGTGCTGGAGTTGGCCGCCCGCGCCCTGGAACTGGCCCAGGGAGAGGGGCAGGGGCAGGTCAACGTCGCCCAACTCGCCGCCCAGGCCAGCGATCCCCTGCGCCTGGCGTACCTCATCGGCTCCATGCTCAGCCTCGACGTCCAGAAGGAGCAAGCGGTGCTCGAGGCCACCACCCGCATTGAGGCGCTGCGCCTGGTCCACGGCTACCTGTCGCACGAACTGCAGGTGCTGGAGCTGCGCCACAAGATCAACACCCAGGCGCAGAGCGAGATGGGCAAGCAGCAGCGCGACTACTTCCTGCGCCAGCAGATGCAAGCGATCCAGGAAGAACTTGGCGAAACCAGCCCGGAAAAGGCGGAAGTCGAGGAGCTGCGCCGCCGCTTCGCCGAGGCCGACCTGCCCGATGAGGTGCGCAAGGAGGCCGAGCGCGCCCTGACGCGCCTGGAGCGCCTGCCGCCCATCGCCCCCGACTTCCAGGTGATCCGCACTCACCTCGACCTGATCCTGGAGCTGCCGTGGAAGAAGGCCACGCTAGACGTCATCGACCTGAAGGCGGCGCGCCAGGTGCTGGACGAGGACCACTACGACCTGGACGAGATCAAGGAACGCATCCTCGAATACCTGGCCGTGCTGAAATTGAACCCGACGGCGCACGCGCCGATCCTGTGCCTGGTCGGCCCGCCGGGCGTCGGCAAGACCTCGCTGGGGCAGTCGATCGCCCGTTCGCTGGGGCGCAAGTTCGAGCGGCTGTCGCTGGGCGGCTTGCATGACGAGGCGGAGCTGCGCGGCCACCGGCGCACCTACATCGGCGCCATGCCGGGGCGCATCATCCAGGCCATCCGCCGAGCCGGCGTCAACAACCCGGTGCTGATGCTCGACGAGGTGGACAAGGTCGGCCACGACTTCCGCGGCGACCCGGCGGCGGCGCTGCTGGAGGTCCTCGACCCGGCGCAGAACGGCACCTTCCGCGACAACTACCTCGACATGCCGTTCGACCTGTCGCACGTCTTCTTCATCACGACGGCGAACGTGCTGGACACGATCCCACGGCCGCTGCTCGACCGTATGGAGATGCTGCGCCTGTCCGGCTACAGCGAGGAGCAGAAGCTGCAAATCGCCCGCCGCTACCTGCTGCCGCGGCGACTCCAGGAAGCGGGCATCGCCCCGGAGCAGCTGGCGTTGCCGGACCCAACCATCAAGCGGGTCATCAGCGGCTATACCCGCGAGGCCGGCGTCCGCGAACTGGAGCGGGCGCTGGGTCGTATCACCCGCAAGGTGGCCCGCCGCTTCGCGGAAGGGCAGACCGAGCCGGTGACGGTCGGGCCGGAAGACCTGTCCGAACTGCTCGGCCCCGAGCGCTTCCGCCAGGAGACGGCGCGCAAGCAGCTGCCGGCCGGCGTCTCGACCGGCCTGGCCTACACCGAGGCCGGCGGCGAGGTGCTGTACGTCGAGGCGTCGCTGCTGCCCGACGGGAAAGGGCTGCGCCTGACCGGGCAGCTCGGCGACGTGATGCGCGAGTCGGCGCGGGCGGCGCAGACGTGGGTCTGGGCGCACGCCGAACTGCTAGGCATCGACCCGGAGTTGTTCCGTCACGCCGGCGTCCACGTCCACGTGCCGGCCGGCGCCGTGCCGAAGGACGGCCCCTCGGCGGGCGTGGCAATGGTGACGGCGCTGGCGTCGTTGTACACGAACCTGCCGGCTCGGAGCGATACGGCGATGACCGGCGAGATCACCCTGAGTGGGCTGGTCTTCCCCATCGGCGGCGTCAAGGAGAAGGTGCTGGCGGCGCGGCGGGCGGGCATCAAGCGCGTCATCCTGCCGCGCGACAACGAGAAGGATCTGCGTGAGCTGCCGGAGCAGGTGCGCCACGAGATGGAGTTCATCCTCTGCGAGCGAATCGACGAGGCGCTGACGGCGGCGGTGCCGGCCCTGGCACAGCGGTTGCAGATGTCACCAGTCGCGTAGAATGGAGCAGCCGCTTGCGGCTTCGCAGGTCATGCGAAGACGCAAGCGGCATAAAAGGATCAACACTCATGTCTCAGTACGACTCTTCCTACGACCCTTACCGTGACACTGCGCGGCGCCCCGTCGCCGCGGTTTGGCCGTTACTGGTGCTGCTGGTCGGGCTGGCGCTGCTCCTCGGCGGGCTGGTCTACTGGTTCTGGCCGGGGCGCGGCGCGAGCGGGCCGGCTCAGCCGCGCACGGTCACGCCGGCCGGCAAGCTCTCCGACGCGGAACGGGCGACGATTGACCTCTTCAAAGCGGCGTCCCCCTCGGTGGTCCACGTCACCAACCTAACGGAGACTCGCACCGCCTTCAGCCTCGACGTGCAGCGGGTCGAGCGCGGCCTGGGCAGCGGCTTCGTTTGGGATGACGACGGCCACATCATCACCAACTACCACGTCGTGGAAGGGGCCAACTTCGCCCGCGTCTCCTTCCAGGACGGCAACTCCTACGAGACGGCCAACATCTGGACCTACCCCGACAAGGACATCGCCGTCCTGAAGATCAGCGCGCCGAAGTCCGAGTTGGTGCCGATCCCCGTCGGCACGTCGCACGACTTGCAGGTCGGCCAGAGTACATTTGCCATCGGCAACCCCTACGGCCTGGACCACACGCTGACGACGGGCATCGTGAGTGCGCTGGGGCGCGAGATCACCTCGCCGAACGACCGGCCGATCCGCGGCGTGATCCAGACGAGTGCCGCCATCAACCCGGGCAACTCAGGCGGGCCGCTGCTGGACAGTTCCGGCCGGCTGATCGGCATGAACAGTGCCATCCTCAGCAAGTCGGGCACGTTCGGGGGCATCGGCTTTGCCATCCCCGTCGATGAGATCAACCGCGTCGTGCCGCAGCTGATCAATAACGGCAAGGTGGTCCGCCCGCGCCTGGGGGTGCAGGTCGCCGAGGACGAGCAGGCCCGGCAGATCGGCGTGAAGGAAGGGGCGCTGGTGGTGCGCGTCTTCGGGGGCAGCCCCGCGGAGGCGGCCGGTCTGCGCGGGATCCTGCGCGACGAGGAGGGGCGCCTTATCCTTGGCGACGTGATCGTCTCCATCGACGACAAGTCGATCAAGACGGGTAAGGACCTGTTCAGCGTCCTGGAGCAATACAAGGCCGGGGACACGGTGACCGTCGCCTACCTTCGCAACGGTCAGAAGAAGGAGGCGAAGGTGACGCTGCAGGTGACGGCGTGAACGCGATGGGCGCGCTCGTAGTGACCGCATTCATGCGGTCGCCCCGCGGAAGGACCGCATGAATGCGGTCACTACGAGCGCGCTTATGCCGTTCCATTCTCGCTGGCCAGGCGCGACGGCACCTCGCCGGTGCGGAACACCCCCGCCAGTGTCTCACGGGCCGCCTCGGGTAGGCCGCTTTCCAGGATGACGCGCACCGTGTCCTCGACCGGGTATTCCAGCCGCTTCAGCTCCACCGTGTAATTCTCGATGATGGCGTAGCTGGCCCGCGGGTCGCCGTCGCGCGGTTGGCCGAGGCTGCCGGGGTTGATGATCAGCTTGTCGCCGACCTCGAGCACATAAGGCTGATGGGTGTGGCCGACGCAGACCACGTCGGCCTCGACGTCCTGCAACCGCCGCGTCCAGAACTCCACGTCGGGCGGGGCGTACTCGTCGAGCGGGTCGCGCGGCGTGGCGTGGACCAGCAGGAAGCGCGTGTCGTCGAGCGTCACCATCTGCGTGACCGGCAGGCGCGACAGGTAGCGCAGGTCGTCCTCGGCCAGGCGCTCGCGCGTCAGGGGGCGCGTGACGGCGGTGAGATAGCGAAAGCCGTTGCGGCCATTGATGATGACGTTCTGGGCGACGCCGTGGTCGTGGTTGCCGCGGACGGCGTGGTGCGCCTGCCGCCGCACCCAGTCGATGCAGGGGGCCGGCTCCAGGGCGTAGTCCACGAGGTCGCCCAGGCAGAGACACACGTCATACGGCTCGTTGAGCGCGCGCAGCGCCGGCCAATTGCCGTGGATGTCGGCCAGGAGAAGGATCCGCATGGGCCAAACCTTTGCATCGCGCCCCCCTCGGGGTCGGGAGGCACGGAATCGAGGCCGCGAGAATTCCGGGAGAATACTTGACTCGGGCCGTCTTCACGGAGTATACCCGAAGGAAGGCGAAATGTGAGGGGGATTCAGCCGATCCGGTCCCCTTATCCATCGGCAGACGACGGAAAGCCCGGACTCGCAGCCCCCGCTTTCCCAACGCGATCCCCACGCGACTCAACGACGAGGGGGCGCTATGATGATTGAACGACCCCAGCGCCGCATGACCCTGCGGCAACTCCTGACCCACTCGGAAAAGGTCGTCCGCGACCTGATCGAGCATTTGAACACGGTGCTCCTGCCGCGCGAACAGGACTTCCGCGACCTGAGCCGTCCGGTGCGGCGCCGCAGCCACTACCCGACCCTGCTGGCGCTGCACAACGCCCTGCAGAAGCTGCACGAGGCCGGTGACGAGGCGCAGCACCTGGGCGACTACCTCCTCGAATTGCTCGAGGAAATCCGTGAACACGCCAAGCGCGAGCGGATCAACAGGCGCTGACACCGTTTAGCAATTGTACCCACAATGACTTGGCCGCTTGCGGCTTCGCAATCTTTGCTGCGAAGCCGCAAGCGGCAAGAGGGGTGTTGATACAGTTCTTAAACGGAAAACTTTCCAGGCACCCACAGCACGTCCTTCTGCCCGTTGCCGTTGTACACCCGCGCCAGCACGAACAGCAGGTCCGACAGCCGGTTCAGGTAGACGATGACATGAGGGTTGATCGTCTCACCGCGCGCCAGCGTGACCACGTCGCGCTCGGCCCGGCGGCACACTGTCCGCGCCAGGTGGCACCACGCCGCGGCGAGAGAACCGCCCGGCAGGACGAAACTCTTGAGCGGCGCCAGCGGCTCGTTCAGGCGGTCGATGGCCGACTCCAGCCGGGCCGCCTGTTCCGGCCGCACACGCAGCCTCTGCCCCGGCGGCTCGTCCGCCGGTTGCGGCACGCACAGGTCGGCGCCCACGTCGAACAGGTCGTTCTGGACGGCGCGGAGCAGGTCGGCTTCCGGCACGTCGGGGCCCTGGGCGAGCAGCAGGCCGAGGACGGCGTTCAGCTCGTCCACGCCGCCGTAAGCGGCGACGCGCGGGTGGTCCTTGGGGACGCGGCCGCCGTCGCCGAGGCCGGTTTCGCCGGCGTCGCCGCTCTTGGTGTAGATGCGCGAGAGGAAGACCATCGCGGCCCCTCCACAACGTAGGTCAGGCTTTCCAGCCTGACTCTTCGGGTCAGGCTGGAAAGCCTGACCTACTAGGCTTGGATCTTCTTCAGGGCCGCGGCCGCCGCCTGGCGCACCGCGTCGCTGCCGTCCTTCGCCGCCTTCGTCAGCGCCGGGACGGCCGACTTCGCCGCCGGGCCGATCTCGCCGAGGACGTAGCTGGCCCCGCGCCGCACGCCGTCCTGCTTGTCGGTCAGACAATCTACCAGGGCCAGTACTGCGGCCTCGCTCTGCTTCTCGTCGATCAGCACCAGCGCCTGCGCCGCGCTGATGCGCACCTCGCCGTCGGCGTCCTTGAGCGCGTCCTTCAGCGCCGGCAGCGCCGCCCTGGCGTCGGGGCCGAGGCGCCCGATCACGGCGGCCGTCGCGATGCGAACATCCTTTTCGGAGTCCTTGAGGGCGCCGGCGAGGGCCGGTACCACGCCATCGACCTTGCCGGCGATCCCCTCCAGGGCGTAGACGGTCGTGACGCGCACCCCCTTGTCATCGTCCTTGAGCGCGTTGGTCAGCACCGGCGCCAGTCCCTTGGGATCCTCCTCAGCGCGAATGATGGCGGCGAGGGCGAAGCTGCGGATTTCGCGGTCCTTGTCGCCGAACGCGGTCGTCAGCGCCGGCAGGGCCGCCTTGGCGTCGGCGCCGACCTTGGAAAGTGCGAGGGCCGCCTGCCGGCGAACGACGCGGTCGCTGCTCTCCAGCGCCTTGCCGAGGGCGGGCACCGCCGGCTTGCCGATCTTGCTGAGGACGTTGGTGGCGACCTGCCGCACCTCGCCGTCGGCGTCGCCGAGCGCCCCGACGAGGACGGGGACCGCCTCTTTCGCCTCCGGCCCAAGCTTGGTCAGCTCGCGCGCGGCGGCAGACCGCTGCCCCACGTCGCGGTCCTTGAGTTGTGCGACGAGCTTGCGGACCTCGTCCGCGCTGGGCCCGTCGGCCCGAGCCGGGCCCGAGCCGAGCGCCAGCAGCCCCAGGCAACCGACCAGAAGTGTGCGCATTGTGAGAGTCCTTTTTGGGGTGGATTACTTCGTCACCGTGAGCCAGAGGTGCGGCGTCGCCGGCGGGAAGGCGGCCGATGGCGCCGTCGCGATGCGGGTCAGGTCCGCGCGCCCGGCGACCGTCCCGACGATGCGGAAGGCCGACGAGGCCGGCCCCTTCGCCTCCAGCCGGAGCGAGACCGACTTGCCCAGTGTCTTCGCCGTTGCGGTCACGCCGGCGGGCAGCCCCTCGACGGCGATCTCGACCTCGCGCTCAAAGCCGTTCCGCCGCTCGACGGTCACGGGGACGTCGAGCGGTTTCCCCGCCGCCACCGTGAAACGGTCCGCCGCGACGACGAGGACGTAATCCGGCTCGGCGAGGACGGCCCGCAGCCGATAGAAGTGGCGGAAGCTGCCGTGGCCCGCCAGGTCGCGCACCTCGATCCGATAGTTGCCGTCCTGCGGCACCGCGAACGCCAACTCCGCGTCGCGCGTCCCGACCTTGCCTGCGGTCGCATCATCGGCCTGGGCCAGCGACTTGCCGGCGGCGTCGGTCAGGCGCAGCAGCGGATCGAGCTGCGAGCCGATCGAGCGGGCGTCGGCGCGAAAGACCAGCCGCTGCCCCTTCTTCGCCGCGAACTCGTAAGTGTCGATCTCACCGGGCGGGTCGATCCCTGCGCTGATCGTCACCGGCAGCGCGATCGGTTGTGGCCTCTTGCGGTCGTTCGGCTTCGCCCCCACGACACAGCGATGCGGCTCAACCAGCACCGAGACGGTGTTGGCGAGCCGCGGGTGCCACAGCGTCACGACATCGGAGCCCGCGTCAGGCTTCACGGTCAATTTCTTCGCGGCCTCGGGGACGTTCCAGCCGATGACCTCGACCTGTTCCGGGTCGGTGCGCGACACGGCCAGCGGGAAGGCGTGATCGGCGAAGCCGCCTGTGGTCAGGGTCAGGCGATAGATGTACGTCTCACCGCCGGCGAAACGGATGCTGGCGTCCGGGTCGGCGGGGAAGGCGAAGACGCGGACGACGTAGGAGCCGTCCTTCGGCGCGGTGAAGATGAGCTGCGGGTCGAGGCCGTGGTCGTCGTTGTTCTCCTCCAGCACGAAGCCGTCGGCGGAGAGCAGCTGCAGCACGCCGTCCATCGGCGAGCCGAGGGTGCGGTTGGCTTCCAGCGAGGCGACGAGCGTCTCGTCCTTGGCGAGCTTGACCGCGAAGCAGTCCACGTCGCCGGCCTTGTCGAGCCGGCCGTTGACGACAACGGACGACGAGGGCAGCACCTGCGGCTTTTTCGGGTCGTCGTTGGGCTCCTGTTCCATGACCTCCGGCAACGTGCCGACGATGAACGGGCGCAAGGCGCTGGCGCCCTGCTCGTCGGAGAGACGCACCCAGCAGGTGCCGGGGGCGGCGTCCGCGGAGACGGTGATGGTGAATTTGCCCTTGTCCTTGGCGGGCTTGATTTCGACGCCTTTGTGAGCAGCCCACGCCTGGACCGGCCAGCGCTCGAATGTGCCGCCGGCGGTGACCTCGACGGTCTTGCCCTGCTGGGCGCCTGCTGGGAAGAGGTAAGTGAGCGTCGGGGGCGCTGCCGCGACAGGGCGTGGGAGGAGGCCCCAGGCGACCAGGCCGATCGCACAGCAAAAAAACGGTGGCGGTACTCTCATGACTTGCTCCCGGTGAGCAGCGGATAAACGAGTGTGAAGGGTCTAGGAGTTCCGCAGCAACCATTCGGCGATAAGGGACGCGAGGTCCGCGAATGTAAGTTCGTGCGGTTGCAGTCGGACCTCCGCGCACAACGCAGGCAAGTCCGCCACGAACTGAAGGTATCGTCGATGAATTTCCGCACCCCCTGGCATTGGTTGACTCTCGGAAGCCGTGCGAAGCCAATTCCGCACTACCCTAATGAGCGTTTTCGGGTCATCGTCATGGCGCTGGATGTCCTGTCCGGCGAGGTCAGACATGAATTGCTGATAGCGGTACGGGAGGGAGTCGAGGATCAGGCACACTTTTTTCTTTTGGCGTCCGGTGCCGAACTTCTTGGCTGCGAGAAACATGCCAAGTTCCAGGGGCATGTTGAATCGCGGCAACCCCGTCGCTGCGTCCGGCTGCGTGCGGCTAATGTCGTGGATGCCGTACTTACAATCGGCGATGATCCGAGCGATCTTCTCGAACCTCACCTCGCTTGCGTCATCGACCTCCAGGGCACATCGGGGCCGGAAACCGCAATCGAGGACGGCGAAGATCACAGCCTGGAAAAGAGGCGCGTACTGGTCGTCGAAGGGGCAATTGAGAAACACCCCCCTTGCATAGTTATTTCTTGCCATCCGAAACAGTTGGCTCCTTCTCGCGCTGTTCACGGAGCGCCGTCACCTTCTCCACGGCGCGGATGATATCGGCCAACGATAGCTTGCCCCGTCCCTTGGGCATCAGGATGACACGCTTTTTCTTCTTGTTCTTTTCCTTCTTCGCCATAGCTCGCTCCCTTCCTCAGTCGCGCGGCGCAACACCGAGCAGACCACGCCATTATACCGCGGCCGCGCTTCCGTCACCCCATCAACTCGCTGATCGGCGTCGGATCGCTGACGATGTGCGCCGGCCGGCCGTTCGGCGAGTACAGCACCTTCCCCGGGTCGATGCCGAGTTTCGCGTAAATCGTCGAGGCGAAATTCTCCGGCGACAGCACGCGCTCCACCGCGGCGAAGCCTTTCTTGTCGGTGGCGCCGACGACTTGCCCGCCCGGCGTGCCGCCGCCGGCGAACAGCACCGACATCGCGTTGGACCAGTGGTCGCGGCCGGCGTCCTTGTTGATCTGCGGCGTCCGCCCAAACTCGCCC
>Ga0310038_10000518_pt1 | contig 32136 bp, 33 predicted proteins | sample Sb_taG_6_FD_200461 | JGI IMG/M metagenome (GOLD analysis project Ga0310038, IMG submission 200461) | Peat soil microbial communities from Weissenstadt, Germany - Sb_50d_4_PS metaG (v2) (version 2) | ecosystem: Environmental > Terrestrial > Soil > Wetlands > Peat | place: Germany: Weissenstadt... | reverse complement strand
AGGGCCAGACCGTCGCGGCGGTGGCCCCGGTGGCGCCAGAGCAGGACTGAGGGACCGGCCGGCCGCTACTGGCTGGTGAAGGTCATCTTGAAGGGCGCACCCGGCGGCACGTAGGTGCCGATGACGTGGTGGCGAACCTCCACCGCGATGCGGGCGGCGGTCGAGCCGATCTGCACGACCAGTTGGTGGTTGGCGGAGACCACCTGGGTCTGGCCGGCGTGCACGATGCCCTCGTAGGCCGGGGTGGTCGACAGCGGATCGGTCGCCTGCACCCACGTGTCGCCGCCGCTCGCAGTGACGCGGACGGAGAACAGCGCGGTGGTGACCGAGAACGTGGCCGACGAACCGTTGGCCGACACCAGCTTCAAGGCGGGCTTGGTCGGTGTGGCCGGCCCGGTCGAGTGACTCGTGTCGGTCTTCGAGTGACCGGTCCCGGTCGGGGCGGCCGGCCCGACGCTCTGCGCGGTGTAGGGGAGCCGCAGGTCGGCGAGCCACTGCGGGTGGACGCGGTTGATCACCAGCCAGGCGGTGCCGACCACGACGAGGATGAGGCACACGACGATCAGCGCCCGCACGAACGCCATGAGGAGGCCGTCGGAGCGGCCGCGGCGGACGGCCGGCGTCTTGCCGGTGTCGGCCATGACGAGCGGCACTTGGGCGGTCGAGTTGTGGGGCTCTTCGAAGATCGGAAGGCCGACCGAGGTGGGGGGCGCCCCCGAGCTCGGGATGGACAGGGGGACGGCACGCGACGGCAGCGAGCCGGGGCGGGTCGGGACGGGCGGAGCGGGCGGTGCGATCGTCCCGACCGTCGTGTCCCCCGAGATGAGCGTCTGCGACGTGTCGTGCGCGGCCGACACGGCGGCCGCCGCGGCCGGGGCGTTCGGCCAGTGCTCCACGAGCGTCATGACGAACTGGTCGCCCGGCAGGCCGAGGAACGCGGCATAACGACCCACCGCCTGGAGGATGGCCACCCGGTCCGGAAGTCGGTCGACCGTGCCCGACTCGAGGTCCTGAAGCAGCTCGAGCGGGATCCCGGTCTGCCGGCTCACCTGGAACAGCTCGAGCCCCCGCGCGGCGCGGGCCTGGCGGAGCACCCGGGCGAGGTCGGGGACGGACGCGGGCTTGGGATCGCCGCCCGTGCGACGGACGGGACCGTCACGGTGCAGGATCACCACTCACCTCGCTCGGAGCCCGCCGTGACTGGCGGATTGCGGACAGCGTAGTTGGTGACCAGCCATTTCGTCCGTGCACCCGGCCCCTCGGGCCACTCGGCGACGGTCCGCACGGGCGGGCCTTCAGCGCACCGTGCAGAGGACCTCGCCGTGGAGGACCGCGAACCAGCCGTCGGGCTCCTCGGCCCATCGCAGCCAGCCCGCCGCGATCGCATCGAGCTCCTCGCCGGTGGCGAGGCCGAGCTCGATGATCCGCTGTGCGAGCACGGTGCCGCTGATGCGTTCGGCCCAGGTCTCGGACCACCACCGGCGGTCCTCCGGCGTGGCGAAGCACCACGCCGACGCGGACGCCAAGACTTCGGAGAAGCCGGCGGCCCTGGCCCAGCCGGACAGGTGGCGGCCGGCGTCCGGCTCGCCGCCGTTGGCGCGGGCCGTCCGCCGGTAGAGGTCGAGCCAACGGGCGAGCTCGGGTGACGCCGGGTACCAGGTCATCGTCTCGTAGTCGCCGTCGCGGGCAGCGACGATGCCGCCCGGTCGGCACACCCGGGCCATCTCGGCCAATGCCGCCACCGGCCGGTCGAGGTGCTGGAGCACCTGGTGGGCGTGGACGACGTCGAAGGTCCCGTCGTCGAAGGGCAGCGCGAAGAGGTCGCCGGTGGTGAAGGTCACGTCGACGCCCTCGGTGTCGAGGCCCGACGCGGTGTCGATCGCCTCGTCGGACCGGTCGAGGCCGATGACCCGGCCGGGCGCGACCCGCCGGGCCAGGTCCACCGTGATGGTGCCCGGCCCGCAGCCGACGTCGAGCAGCGACGATCCCGGCACGAGGTGGGGGAGCAGATAGGACGCCGAGTTCTCGGCCGTCCGCCACCGATGCGAGCGCAGCACGCTCGCATGGTGGCCGTGGGTGTAGCGGGTCCCGTCACCCTGCACGGTCACGGCCGGGCCTCACTCCTCACCGGAGAATCGCTCCCACGCCGACTGGCGGGCCATCCCGAGGGTCTCGCCGATGCGCGCCCAGGTGACACCGAGCGCCCGGGCCCGGCGCACCCACTCGGTGAGGTTGACCTCGGCCTGGCGGCCCGCCGCCGCGACGCTCGGCAGGATCGCCATCACCTCGTCGGCGGACAGGTCCTCGTTCCGGGCGATCGGGGCCGGCGTCTCGTCGGGGCACTCGTCCAGGATCCCGCAGCAGCACGACACACACTCCGAGCAGATGTACACCCCCGGGCCGCTCACCAGCGCCCGGACCGCGGTGTTGGGTCTCTGACAGAACGAGCAACAGGCGACGGGGACCTTGGTGGCGGGCATGCGCACCTCCCGGGTGTGTCAGGAATTACCTTACACCCGTCAGGCAACCCCTGACAAGGGCTCGCCTGACCCGCGACCTCATCGGGTCGGGACGGACCGGCCCCGCGGCGCCGTCGGTCGCAGGAGCCGGACGCGGGTGATGCCGGCGGAGGGGAGGGTCCGACACTGTCCGCGCGACCTCGGTCGCGCGACGCGGTGGGCGAGGGGGGACTTGAACCCCCACGTCCTTGCGGACACAGGAACCTGAATCCTGCGCGTCTGCCTATTCCGCCACTCGCCCCGAGCCGGTTCAGGCTACCGGAGCGGTTCGCGCGGCTCCACCCCGCGACCAGGGGGATTGCCGCCCACCGGGACCAGATTCGAACGCCTGCCCGTTAGGATGTCCGAGACCATGGGACTCCAGCAGTTCGAGGATCGCCTCGAGCGCCTTGTGGAAGGAACGTTGGCGAAGCCCTTCCGAAGCAACCTGCAACCGGTCGAGATCGGTCGACGGTTGACCCGGGAGATGGACCTGCACCGACGCGTGGGGGTGCACGGCCTCATCGCCCCCAACGCCTTCTCGGTGACCCTGGCCAAGCCGGACGTGGAGCGGTTCTCGAACTTCCTCGACGCCCTGGTCCGGGAGCTGGCCGAGGCCGCCCGGGAGCACGCCCGCAACGAGCAGTACACGTTCGTCGGCCCCATCGACGTCCAGATCCTCGAGGGCCCGAGACTGCGGGCCGGGCGCTTCAACGTGGACGCCGAGGTGATCGAGGGCCCCGACGGCCTGGTCCCGGCCGAGCTGGTCCTGCCGGGCGGCGGGCGCGTGCACATCGAGGGCGAACCGGTGGTGATCGGGCGCATGCCCGAGTGCACGGTGGTCCTCAGCGATCCGAACGTCAGCCGTCGGCACGCCGAGGTGCTGCGGATCAACGAGGCCTTCATGGTCCGCGACCTCGGCTCAACGAACGGCACCAAGCTGAACGGGGCGCCCATCAGGGAGAGCTACCTCACGTCGGGTGACAACATCACCGTAGGCTCCACGACCCTCGTCTTCGAGATGTTGTGACGGTGACTCCCCGGTGCTCCTAGGAACCAACTACTCCGCGATCATCCGACCGCTCCAGTGGTTGGTCGTCGCGCTCATCTTCTTGTTCTTCCTGCGGGTCGTGCGGGCCGTGTTCGTCGAGGTGCGCCCGGCCGGCCCCACCCGGGCCCAACGCCGCGCCCAGCGGCGGGCCGAGGAGGAGGACCAGCGGCCGCTGCGCGAGACCCGGTCCCGCAAGCAGCTGCGCCTCGAGGTCATCGAGCCCACTGAGCGCGAAGGGACCGTCTACGACCTCGACGGGGAGGTGACCGTCGGCCGGTCCAACGGCTGCGCGATCCCCACCACCTACGACGCCTACAGCTCGACGCTGCACGCCCGCATCTACCGGAGCGGCGGCCAGGTCTGGGTCGAGGACCTCGGCTCGACGAACGGGACCTACGTCAACTCCGAGCGCATCTCCCAGCCCTCCAGGCTGGCCAAGGGGGACCTGCTCCAGATCGGCGCCACCGTCTTCGAGGTCCGCCGGTGACGGTGCTGCGTTCGGGGGTGGCCACCGACGTCGGACGGGCCCGCGAGAGCAACGAAGACCGGGCCGCGGCCGGGGACACCCTCTTCGCGGTCGCCGACGGCATGGGCGGGGCCCGCGGCGGCGAGGTGGCGGCGCGGCTCGCCATCGAGACGCTCCAGAGCGCCTACGACCGCAACCCCACCATGGCCGGCCTGAGGGAGGCGTTCGTCGCCGCGAACGGGACGATCTGGGAGCAGAGCCTGCGGATCGACGGGCTGCGGGGGATGGGCACCACGCTCACCGCGGCCGGCCTGACCGTCGGCCCCGACGGCCGCGACGTGATGTGCCTGGCCAACGTCGGCGACTCCCGCGCCTACCTCGTGTCGGGCGGCCGGATCAGACAGATCACCGCCGACCACAGCCTGGCCGAGGAGCGGGTCCGCCACGGCGAGATGACCGAGGCCGAGGCCGAGGTCCACCCGCACCGCCACATCCTCACCCGGGCCCTCGGCGTCGGCCCGGACGTGGACATCGACCTGTGGCAGCTGCACGTGCACACGGGGGACCGGCTGCTCCTGTGCAGTGACGGTCTCACCAACGAGGTGGCGATCGAGCAGATCGGCCAGGTGCTCGAGTCCGTGCGCGACCCGCGCAAGGCGGCCCGGGCCCTCATCGACCGGGCCAACGCTCACGGCGGGAGCGACAACGTGACCGCCGTCGTGATCGACGTGCTGGTCGGGGAGGAGGGCACCTCCGAGCCCGCCGATGTGGCCCGGGTCGCGATCGAGGGCACGGTGATCGGGCCGCCGACCGGGCCGCCGACCGACGACCCACCGTCGGCGCCGACGGCGCCGACGGTCGCGTCCATCCTCGCCCGCCCCTCGCCCGCCCCGCCCTCGACCGAGGACCCGGTGACGGCCCTCCAGCCCGCGGTCGGGCCCGCCCCGGGCGCCGCGATGTCGGGGAACGGCGTGAGCGGGGACGTCTTCGTCGCCTCGGCGTCGTCGGTCGGCGTCCGGACGATCCCGCCGCCCGAGTACCGGGCGGCCCCCGAACGGGACGTCGCCCCGCTCCCGCGCGAGTCCCGAGGGGAGCGCCGGCGCCGGATGGGTACACCCCGGCGGATCACCGTGCGGGTCCTGCTCTTCTTCCTCCTGCTGCTGGCGGTGCCGGCCGGTGCCATCGCGGTGGTCCGCTGGTACTCGATGGACAACTGGTACGTGGCGATCGACCACGGGGACCTCGCCGTCTATCAGGGCCGCCAAGGCGGGTTCCTCGGCTTCAAGCCCAAGCTCCTCGACCGCACCAAGGTGACCACCACCGAGGTGCTGCCGTTCCGGCTCCCGGCGCTCCGCCACACCGTGGACGAGCCCTCCCTCAAGGCGGCCGAGCAGTACATCGCCAACCTCCACCAGGAGTTCGTCGCCGAGCAGAACGCCACCCCGCTGGACCAGCAGCAGTAGCAGATGGGGCGTCGGATCAGACTGCTCGGGATCGTCCTGATCCTGTGCTTCGGCCTCGTGATCGTGCAGCTGACGAACATCCAGTTCCGCCGGGCCCCGGCGCTGGCGCGCTCGGCGACCAACCCGGTCAACAACGTGCGGAACTTCAACAACGACCGGGGCGACATCTTCGCGGCGAACGGTCAGCTCCTCGCCGACTCCGTGCGGATCGCACCGCCCGGGGCCAAGACCTACCAGTTCCAGCGCCAGTACCCGATGGGGGCGGTGTTCTCACAGCTGGTGGGGACCTACTCGCCGATCTACCACAACACCGGCGTCGAGGCCTACTACAGCAGCTACCTCGGGCAGCACAAGCAGTCGCCCCAGACGCTCAGCCAGCTGTTCTCCCCGCCGCCGCCGACGGTCGACAACATCACCCTGACCGTGAACCCGACGCTGCAGGCGGACGCGATCGCCGCGCTGAACAACTTGCCGGGGCCCAACAAGGACGGTGCGGTCGTGATGCTCGACCCGAAGAGCGGCGCCGTGCTGGCCCTGGCGTCGAACGTGACCTACGACCCGAACCCGCTCGTCTCCACCAACTTCAGCGCCGAAACGGCGGCATGGAACCTCTACCACGTGAAGGACGGAGAGGGCTTCGCGCCGATCTACCCCTTCGGGACCTACGACCCCGAGCTTCCCGGCTCGGCGGCCAAGGTGATCACGACCGCCGCCGTCTACAACCTCGACCCCACCCTCGCCAGCTACAGCTACCCGGTCCAGGCGTGCGAGCCGGTGCCCGAGACGGGCGGGCTCACCATCTGCAACGACGCCGACACCGCGGCCGCGGCCGGGGCGTGCGGCGGGACGATGGTGCAGATGCTGCCGGAGTCCTGCGACCCCGGCTACGCCCACCTCGGGTCCCTGCTCGGGCCGAACAACCTGTCCCAGCAGGCCGCGCTGTTCGGGTTCAACACGGTGCCGCCCCTCGACCTGCCCACGGGCTACGTGCAGCCGTCCACCTATCCGACCGCGCAGGAGCTCAGCCAGGGCGGGAACCCCGGGGTGCCCGGGCTCTACTATTCGGCGTTCGGCCAACAGGACGTGTCGGCCACCGCGCTCCAGATGGCGCTGGTGGCGGCGGCGGTGGCCAACGGGGGGGCCGAGATGGTGCCCCACCTCCTGGAGAAGGTCACCGATGCCCAGGGCCGGGTGGTCGACACCTACAAGCCCCAGCTCTGGCACCAGTCGATGTCGGCCAGCGCCGCCGCCCAGATCATCCCGCTGATGCAGGCGGTCGCGACTTCGGGCACCGCGGCGGGGGACAACTTCCCGGCCTCCCTCAACGTCGCGGTCAAGACCGGCACCGCCCAGGTGGGGTACCCGGTCGTCACCTCGAACGCCGACTGGATGATCGGGTTCGCCCCGGCCAACGACCCCAAGGTGGCCATCGCGGTGGTCGTGCCGTTCCAGGCCAGCGGGAACTACGGAGCCACGATCGCCGGGCCGATCGTCCGGACGATGCTCGAGGACGCGCTCGGGTGAGCATGCGACGCCGCCCCCCGACCAGGAACGACGCCACCACCGACCGGCGCGCGGCGCCACGTAGGCTCTGACCGCCATGCAGCCCGTCGAAGTGCCCCGCGTCTTCTCGGACCGCTACGAGCTGACCCACCTCATCGCCCGGGGCGGCATGGCCGAGGTCTACCGGGCCCGCGACCGGCTGCTCGACCGCCCGGTGGCCCTGAAGGTGCTCTTCCCGGAGCTCTCCGTCGACCGGGCGTTCGTCGAGCGGTTCCGCCGGGAGGCCCAGTCGGCCGCCAAGCTCTCGCACCCGAACATCGTCCCGGTCTTCGACTGGGGCGAGGACTCGAGCTCGTACTTCATCGTCATGGAGTACATCGACGGCCGTCCGCTCTCGGCGGTGCTCCGGGAGACCGGCCCGCTCGAGCCGTCGCGGGCCGCCGAGATCACCTCCCAGGTCGCGGCGGCGCTCGCGTCGGCCCACCGCCACGGCGTCGTCCACCGGGACATCAAGCCGGGCAACGTGCTCATCACCCACGACGGCCAGGTGAAGGTGACCGACTTCGGCATCGCCCGGGCGGTCAACACCGAGGAGAGCCTCACCCAGACCGGCGCGGTCATGGGCACGGCGACCTATTTCTCGCCCGAGCAGGCCGAGGGGATCGGGGTCGACGCCCGCACCGACATCTACTCGCTCGGAGTCGTGCTCTTCGAGATGCTGACCGGGCGCCCGCCGTTCCTCGGGGACACCCCGGTGTCGGTGGCCTCCAAGCACGTGCGCGACATCCCGCCGACCCCCCGGGAGCTGCTCGACACGGTGCCGGTCCAGCTCGAGGCCGTGACCATGAAGGCGATGGCCAAGCTGCCCGACCAGCGCTACCAGAGTGCCGAGGAGTTCCGGGCCGACCTCCTCCGGTTCCTCGACGGCCAGCCGGTCGAGGCCGGACCACCGAACGGGAGCGTCGGGGCCACCGGGGTGATGGCGGCCGTCCGGGCGACCGGGGTGATGGGGGCGCTCGGCCGGACCCAGTCGTTCCCGCGCACCGCCTCGCGCACCCGCGACCCGCAAGGACCACAGGGCCGCCGGTGGGGCTGGATGGCCCTCCTCCTCGTCCTCCTGGCGGCTGTGGCGGTGATCGCGTACCTCCTCGTGAGCACGTTCGCCGGCGGCCTCACGGTCCCCGACGTCGTGGGCAAGCCGGTGGCCCAGGCCGAGCAGACGCTGCGGGCCGACGGCCTCACGATCGGGACCACCACCAGCAAGGCGAACCCCGCCACCACCGGCACCGTGGTGTCCACCGACCCGGCGGTCGGCGCCCACGTCTCCAAGCACTCCACCGTCAACCTGGTGGTGAGCGCGGGGGAGGCGACGGTCAAGGTGCCGAGCGTGGTGACCGACGACCTGGGGACTGCCGAGACCCTGCTGTCGCAGAGCGGGCTCAACTACAAGGTGAAGTTCGTCGCGAGCAACGGCCAACAGGGCTTCGTCGTGGCCCAGGACCCCCCGGCCGGGACGGTCGTGCGCCACGGGGCCAGGGTGACCATCTCCATCCCGAAGCCCACCAACCAGGTGACGGTGCCCAACCTGACCGGGCTCACCCCCCAGCAGGCCGCCGCGCAGCTGTCGCCGGCGTTGTCGGTCGGGTCCCAGACCCAGGCGTGCTCCAACAGCTACCCGTCCGGCCAGGTGTCGGGCTCGAGCCCGCCCGGGGGGGCGTCGGTGGCCCGGGGCAGTTCGGTCAACCTGACGATCTCGTCGGGGCCCTGCACCGTGGTGGTGCAGAACGTGGTCGGCCAGACCTCGAGCGACGCCAGCGGGGTGCTCTCGGGCCAGGGGCTCACGGTGCAGGTGGCCAGCACCAACTCCTGCGACCCCTCGCAGAACGGGAACGTGGTCAGCCAGAGCCCGGCCGCCGGCACCCAGGTCAACCTCCCGGCGACCGACACGATCACCGTGTGCAGTGCCACCTCTTCGACCACCTCCTCGAGCACACCGACCGCGACGACCTGAGCCGGCCCCGCGCGGCTCCGCCGGCGATTGAACCGGGCCGCCGGGTGCCCTACGGTCACGCGCCATCGGCAGGACGAGGAGGAGCGGGCATGGGATTCGTACAGATCATGGAGTTCACGACCGGAGACGTCAGCGGCTTCCGGGCGCTCGAGCAGGAGTTCGTGACGGCCACCGAGGGGAAGCGCACCGCCAGGCGGTCCGTCCTCGCCCGCGACCGGGCGAACCCGGACCACTACTTCGCCCTCGTCTTCTTCGACTCCTACGAGTCGGCGATGACCAACTCGAACCTGCCCGAGACCCAGACCATCGGCGCCAAGATGGACAGCGCGGTCGGCGGGCTGACCTTCCACGACTTCGACGTGGTGTCCGAGCTCGATCTGTAGCGGCGGGCGACCCTCAGGCCGGGACGAGGGCGGCCAGGAAGTTCGCGAGCAGGGCCGGCCCCGACGCGGTGAGCACCGACTCGGGATGGAACTGGACGCCCTCGACCGCGAGCTCCCGGTGGCGGAACCCCATGACCACCCCCTCGGCGGTCGTGGCGCTGACCTCGAGGACGTCGGGCACCGAGGCGGGGTCGATCACGAGCGAGTGGTAGCGGGTGGCCACGAAGGGGTTCTCGAGCCCGGCGAACACGCCCTTGCCGTCGTGGTGGATCTGGGAGGTCTTGCCGTGCATCAGGGTGGGCGCGGACACCGTCGTGCCCCCGTAGACCTCGCCGATGCACTGGTGGCCGAGGCAGACCCCGAGGATCGGCACCCGACCGGCGAAGGTCTCGATCACCTCCATGCTGATGCCCGCCGACTCGGGCCGGCCGGGTCCCGGCGAGATGACGATGGCGTCCGGGCGCTCCGCTGCGAGCCCGGCCATGTCGAGCGCGTCGTTGCGGTAGACGACCGGCTCGGCGCCGAGCTCGCCCAGCTCCTGGACGAGGTTGTAGACGAAGGAGTCGTAGTTGTCGACGAGGAGGACCCGGGCGCCCATGGTCCGGCCATCGTAACGGCCGGGCCCCGGTAGTCTTCGGGCCCATGGCCAAGCCAACCGGCGGAGCCCGGCGCGTCCTGCGTCCGGGCCGGACCCCCGCCAAGACGGGCCCGACCAGCCGGGTCGGCCGGTACACGCCGGCCGAGCAGAGCGGCCGCTACACCCGGCCGATCCCGCGCAACGTGCGCCGAAGCGCCCCGTGGTTCGGGCCCGCGATCCTCATCCTCATGATCTTCGGGATCCTGATGGTCCTGCTCAACTACCTGACCGTCCTGCCGGGGTCGGTCAGCATCTGGTACCTCGTGGGCGGGCTCGTCTGCATCTTCGGCGCGTTCGTGATGGCCACCGTCTACCACTGAACGCCCGGGGCGCGCGCCGGGGTCAGCCCAGGCGCTCGATGATGCAGGCGTTGGCTAGCCCGCCGCCCTCGCACATGGTGAGCAGGCCGTAGCGGCCGTTCGTCCGCTCGAGCTCGTTCACCAGCGTGGCCAGCAGCTTGGCCCCCGACGCGCCGAGCGGGTGCCCGAGCGCGATCGCCCCGCCGTTCACGTTGACCTTCTCCATGTCCGGGTGGAGCTCCTTCTCCCACGCGAGGACGACGGAGGCGAAGGCCTCGTTGATCTCGACGGCGTCGATGTCGTCGATCGAGAGCTTGGCCCGCTCGAGGACCATCTTCGTGGCCGGGATCGGACCGGTCAGCATGGTCACCGGGTCGGCGCCGGTCACCGCGAACGCCACGAACCGGGCCCGCGGGGTGTAGCCCGATGCCGAGGCCCTCTCCTCGCTCATGATGAGCGTGCCCGACGCCCCGTCGGTGATCTGGGAGGAGTTCCCGGCGGTGACCTTGCCGTCCTCCTTGAAGGCCGGCTTCAGGTTGGCCAGTCCCTCGACCGTCGTGTCGGGCCGGATGCCCTCGTCGGTGGTGATGGACTCGTCGGTGTCGTTGCCCTCGTCGTCGCGGATGGGGATCCCGATGATCTCGCGCTCGAAGCGGCCCTCGGCCGTCGCCCGGGCGGCGCGCTGCTGGCTGCGGGCCCCGAACGCGTCGAGGTCGTGGCGCGACAGCCCCCACTGGTCGGCGATCATCTCGGCGCCGATGCCCTGGCTGACGAGCCCGCCCACCGGGGCGTAGCGGTCGCGCACCCGGGGCCCGAACGGGAAACCGACCTCCCGGACGACCGAGGAGCCCATCGGCACCCGCGTCATCGCCTCCACCCCGGCCGCGACCACCATGTCGTAGGCGCCGGCCATGACGCCCTGGGCCGCGAAGTGGACCGCCTGCTGGGAGGACCCGCACTGGCGGTCGACCGTGGTGGCCGGCACCGACTCGGGCCAGCCGGCGGCCAGCACCGCCGAGCGGCCGATGTTGAGCGACTGCTCGCCGACCTGCATGACGCAGCCGGTGATGACGTCGTCGATCTCGGCGGGGTCGAACCCGTTGCGGGCCTGCAGCGCCTTCAATGGTTCGGAGGCGAGGTCCACGGCGTGCCAGTTGCGCAGCTTGCCGTTCCGCTTCCCCCCGGCGGTGCGAACGGCATCGACGATGACGGCGGTGGTCATGACCTCTCCTTCCGGCCGACCGGCACACCCGGCCGCGGACGCCTGCATGTTAGTTCGGCCTCCAAGGAGGCCGACCGGGCGACGACTAGGGTCCGACGCCATGACCGACGAGGGGCGGGGCACCACCCGCAACATGGACCGCTGGCTCGGTGACGGCGGGATGCCGCTGATCGGCCAGGTCGGCGCGTCGCTCGACACCTACGGCGTCGACGGCGAGGACCTCGGTTGGGTGGAGGGCGTGTTCATCCCCACCGAGCTGGCCTGCAACACCGGCGGGATCGTGCAGGCCGGCGTGCACTCGCTCCTCCTCGACGCCTGCATCAACTTCGCCATCAACGCCGCCCTGCCGCGCGGCGACCGGGCCCGAGCGACCCTCGAGCTCAAGACCGAGACGATGCGTCCCGCCGCGCCCGGCACCACCTACCGGCTCCGCGGCGAGGTGGTGCGGATGGCCAAGCAGGTCGCCTACGGCGAGGCGACGCTGCGCGGTCCGGACGGCGAGCTGTGCTCGCGGGCGACCGGCACCTTCCTCTTGCACCGGGCGGGCGCGGAGAAGGGGGAGGGATAGCCGGCCCGCCGGGACCCGGCCCGCCGTGACACCGCGGCGCGGTGCCCGGCCGATCGGACGCGGCGCAGCCCGTCGCAGCCGCCTGGTCGCCGCGGTGCCGGTCGTGCTGGTCGCGGCGGCCGGCTGCGCCCTCGTGCGGTCTGGCTCCCCGTCACCCGCCTCGAGCGCGCCAAGCACCACCACGACGCTGGCCCCGACCACCACCACGACCATCCCGGCGTCGCCCCAGCCGACCGCCGAGGCGGCCGCCGACGACCTGGTCGGCGACTGGGCGGCCGGCAACCGGGCTGCCGCCCTCACGGTCGCGACACCGGCGGCGGTGACGGCGATGTTCGCGACCGCCTATCCGCCCGGGGAGGCCGTCAGCCGGGGGTGCAGCACCGCCTTCGCCCCGTTCACCTGCACGTTCGGGCCGCCGGGCGGGGGCGATCCCAACCTCCCGCTCTACTCGCTCACCCTCCTCACCGCCCCGGGCGGGGGCTGGTACGTGAGCGCCGCGGTGGTGGAGCGCTAGGCACGCCGAAGGGCCCCGGGGATACCGGGGCCGGACAGGCGACCTGCCATACTGGCGACCTTCCGCCAGGAGGGAGGGCCCACCGTGAGCGAAGCCGCGACCATCGCGCCCGTCGAAGAGGTCGTGAAGACCATCGACGCCGACGGGTTCACGGTGCTCGGCCAGGCGGACCCGGATCTGACCGACCGGCTCGAGCACGCGCTCGACGTCGTGGCCGACGAGGAGAGAGCGAAGGGAGAGGGACCCGAGCTCCACGTCCTGTCGTGCCTGCACTGCCACCCCGGCCTCCTCGAGCTCGTCGACTGGCCGCCGCTCCTCGAGGTGCTGGTGACCCTCTTGTCCCCGAACATCTACGTGCACCACAGCCACCTCGACGTCCACCCGCCGCACGACCCCACGCCCGGGCGGCGGTGGCATCGCGACGGGGGTGTGCAGGGCCGGGAGATGCGCCTGTGGCCGCTCGACCAGCCGCGGCTGTCGATCAAGGCCGGCATCTTCTTCACCGACGTCCACTCGCCCGACGACGGCGCCTTCGAGCTCACGCCGCGCAGCCACCTCGACACGGCCAGCCGCGACCCGTCGACGGACCCGCCCGAGGCCCAGCCGATGGTGGTCCCGAGAGGCAGCATCGTGCTGTTCGACGCCCGGGTGTGGCATCGGCGCCGCGACAATCTCGGCCACAGCACCCGCAAGGCGATGTTCCTCGCCTACACCTATCGCTGGATCACCTCGCGGGACCTGCCGTTCGACCCGTCGTGGGCCGAGCTCCCGCCGGTCCGCCGCCAGCTCCTCGGCGAGCAGACCTGGGAGCCCTTCTACCCGGCCCCCGGCGAGCTGCCGGTCGAGCAGTGGATGGCGGCCCGGACGGGCTGATCCGGCGGGCCGGGGCCGCCGGCGGTCAGTTCCCGATGTGGTCCGCGGGGACGGTGCCGAGGCGGCCGGCCTGGAAGTCCTCGAAGGCCTGGGCGATCTCGGCCCGGGTGTTCATCACGAACGGCCCGTAGGCGGCGACCGGCTCGCGGATCGGCGCCCCCCCGAGGACGAGCACGTCGAATCCGCTGTCCCGGGCGTCCTGGGCGCCGTCGGCCTCGAGGACGATGGTGTCGCCCGGCCCGTGCACGGCGAGCTGGCCCATGGCGAACGGCCGGCCGTCCGGGCCGACCTTCCCGTGGCCGCCGAGCGCGTAGGCCAGCGCGTTGAACTCACCGGGCCACGGCAGCACGAGGCGCGAACCCGGCGCGAGGGTGGTGTGGACGAGCGCGATGGGGGTGTGGGTGACGCCCGGGCCGCGGTGCCCGGCCACCTCGCCGGCGATCACCCGCACCAGCGCGCCGCCGTCGGCCGACGAGAGGAGCGCGGCGCGGTCCGGCTCGATGTCCTGGTAGCGGGGGTTGGTCCACTTCGACGCGGCCGGCAGGTTCACCCAGAGCTGGATCCCGTGGAACAGCCCGCCGCTTGCGACGAGCGACTCGGGCGGCCGCTCGATGTGCAGGATCCCCGAGCCGGCGGTCATCCACTGGGTGGCGCCGTCGGTGATAAGCCCACCGCCACCGATCGAGTCCTGGTGCTGGAAGATCCCCTCGATCATGTAGGTGACCGTCTCGAAGCCGCGGTGGGGGTGCCACGCGGTGCCCTTCGGCTCGCCGGGGCCGTAGTCGACCTCGCCCATCTGGTCCATGTGGACGAACGGATCGAGATCGGCGAGCGAGACGCCGGCGAAGGCGCGGCGGACGGGGAACCCCTCCCCTTCGAATCCCGACGGCGCGGTGGTGACGCTCTTGACGGGGCGGATGACCGTGCTGGTGGGGTCGGGGAGCTCGACCCGGGGGAGGACGAGCAGGTTTTCAACGGTGACTGCGGGCATGGCTCTCACCTTCTCGTGCGGCCGGGGGGCGGCCGACAGGCAGGTGCAACGCTTCGGTGCCCGGGCCGATTCCCCGGCTAGGTCCCGGGCGCCCGGCCTGCGACCTCGTAGAGGTGCCAGGGCCCGGCGATCCCCCGCAGCTCGTGGTCGCCGCGGTCGACGAACTCGATGCCCGAGCCGTGGACGAGGTCCCTGACCGTTGAGGAGGCGAGGATCTCGCCCGGCGCGGCGTTCGCCGAGATCCGCTGGCCGATGTGCAGCGCGATTCCCCCGAGGTCGCTGCCGCGGCCCTCGACCTCGCCGGTGTGGATGCCCTCTCGGAGCTCGAGGCCGAGTGCGAGGGCCCCCTCCCGGATCGCCCGGGCGTACTCCACCGCCCGGGCGGGGGAACGGAAGGTGGCGACGACCTCGTCGCCCTTCGAGAAGAGCTTCCGGCCGTCGCGCGGCCCGAGCTCCCGTTCGACCATGTGCTCGAAGCTCCGGAGGAGGTCGCGCCAGGAACCGTCGCCCATCGTGGCCGCGCGTTCGGTGGAGCCGACGATGTCGGCGAACACCGCCGTCAGCACCATCCGGCGGTCGACTCCGGTGGAGCTCCCCGGCGTGGAGTGGCCCTCGCCGAGGGAACGGTCGCGATCGGCCCGGCGGTGTCCGCGCTGGACGCTGCGGAGCATCATGACCCCGGTGCCGAACCAGACCCACTCCGGCCAGAAGTTTCCGTGCCCCCCGGTCATGGCCCAGATGGCCGTGCAGATGATGCCCGGGGTGGAGATCGCCACCAGCCGTTCGACCTGGGGCCGGACACCCCGGCGGCGCTCCTTCTTCTCGTTCTTCGCGGGCAGCTTCGGGAGCCCCCGGAAGGCGTGTTCGAGATCGGCGTCGGTCCGCGCCGCGTAGACCTCGTCCCGCCGGGCCGAGGATTCCTCCAAGTCGAGGCGGCCCTCGGCGAAGAAGGCGTTCAGGCGCTCGGCAGCTTCGTGACGTTCGGCGTCGGAGATCCGGAGCGGCTCCGGCGCGTCGAGCGGCGCCATGGCGGGATTATCGCGCGCCGGACCGGCGGGCGACCCGGGGCGACCTCGTGTCGTCCCGCCGGTAGCGTCGGTGTGCACCGAGGACGGGAGTGGAGCGATGGCGGGGGACTGGGCCAGGCCGGTCGTGCACTGGGAGATCGTGGCGAAGGACCCGGCCGCGCAGGCCGGCTTCTACCGGGAGCTGTTCAACTGGGAGATCGGCGAGGGGCCGATCGCGCAGATCTCGCCGGGCATCGGCGGGCCGGAGCCGGGCCCGGGGGGCCACATCCGGGAGGGCGACTCGGCCGTCGTGCTCTACGTGCAGGTCCGGGAGCTCCGCGCCTCGCTCGACAAGGTGCGCGAGCTCGGCGGCACGGTGACCATCGAGCCGTTCGATGTGCCCAACGGTCCGACCCTGGCCGGGGTCGTGGACCCCGAGGGCAACGCGCTGATGCTGGTGCAGCAGTAGGGGCTCAGTCCCGCTCGTGGTAGCGCTCGACCCGGACGCTCTCCCTGTCGACGAGGGCCATCATCTTTTGCGCGACCGGGTCGGCACCCCACCGTGACTCGCAGGCGTCCGCCGCCGCGGCGGAGGCCCACAGGTCGATGACCGCCCAGGCCCCGTCGGCCCCCCTCGCCGTGGTCCGCCGGAGCAGCCCGGGCTGCTGGTAGGCGAAGTCCTCCTGGACCGCCTTGTCGGCACGGAGGAACTCCTCCTCGGACGCACCCTCGGCCAGCCGGAAGGACAGGATCTCGATCATCTCCTGAGGCTACGGCCTGCGGCACCGGACGGCCCCGGCGGCTCACTCGTTCTTGTAGATCCGGCCGTCCTTCATCACGAAGCGCACGTGCTCGGTCATCGTGATGTCCTCGGTCGGGTCCCCGGGCACTGCGATGATGTCGGCGAGCATCCCGGGCGCGAGGCGGCCGAGGTCGTTCGCCTCGATGAGCTCGGCGCTCGTCACGGTGGCCGCCCTCAGCGCCTGGATCGGCGTCATGCCCCGGTCGACCAGCGCCCACAGCTCCTTGGCGTTCTGGCCGTGGGGGATGGCGGGAGCGTCGGTGCCGCAGGCGACCTTCACCCCGGCCTTGATCGCCTTGCCGACCATCGCCTTTGCCTTCGGGAAGATCTCCTCGCCCTTGGCCCGGAGGGCGGGTGCCGCCCGGGCGAGGTCCAGGGCGTCGGCGAGATAGGTCGTGGCGACGAGGAAGGTGCCATGCTCCACCATCAGCTGGATCGTCTTGTCGGTGGCGAGCGATCCGTGCTCGATGCAGTCGACTCCGGCGCGGATGCAGGCGCGGATGGCGGCGTCACCGTGGGCGTGGGCAGCCACCCGGATGCCGGCCCGGTGCGCCTCGTCGACGATCGCCTCGAGCTCCTCGTCCGAGTACTGCTGGGCGCCGGCGCCGGTGCTGAAGGACATGACGCCGCCGGACGCCGAGATCTTGATGACCCCCGCGCCGTACTTGATCTGGTAGCGGACCGCCTTGCGCACCTCGGCGACCCCGTTGGCGATCCCCTCCTCGACGCTCTGGGGCATGATGTGCGGCGCCAGCCGCTGGAACATCGTCGGGTCGAGATGCCCGCCCGTCGGCGTGATGGCATGGCCCGCCGAGATGATGCGGGGTCCCGGGAAGAACCCCATCTCGATGGCGCGGGCCAGATCGACGTCGAGCAGGAACCCGGCCGTCTTGACCATGAGGCCGAGGTTCCGCACGGTCGTAAACCCGGCCATCAGCGTGGTGTGGCAGTTCACCACGCCGCGCAGCGTGCGGAACACCGGGTCGTCGCGGACCCCGTGGAGGGGATCCGGAAGCCCCTCGGGCCCGCCGGGCCCGCCGATGAGCATGTTGAGCTCCATGTCCATGAGCCCGGGCAGGAGGGTGACTTCACCGAGGTCGACCTCGGTCGCGGCCGCCGGCAGCTCGGAGGGGTTGACGCCGACGATGCGGTTGCCCTCGACCACCACGACGCCCGGCGACCGCACCGACTCGGTCTCCATGTCGAGCCACCGCTCGGCCCGGAGGATCGTGGTCTCGCTCATGGTTGGCGCCCTTCCGGTTCGTCTGGTGGCGTTCGATTCCTCGGGACACGATCCGAGGACCGCTGTCCATCGGCCGGGTCCCTGGTCAGGGCGACCACCGTACTGGTGGCCCGGTCACCCGTCCCAGGGCACCCGGTCCGAGGCGAAGTAGGCCCAGCCGCGCCGGTCCCAGAGGACACGTTGGGCGGCGAGCCGCTCCCGGTATTCGTCCCAGTGGGAGATCGGCGGTTTCGACCAGGCCCGTTCGGCGATGCCGGCCAGCCGCGGGAGCAGCATGAACTCCAGCTCCGCTCCGGTTGCGAGCGTCTCGGACCAGATGGCCGCCTCCACACCGAGGATCGCCGGACCGATGTCCGGGACCTCGGCCAGAGCCGCCCCGGGGTCCCATGCGAAGGCGTCCTCGACGGTGGCCCGGGGGTAGGCCGAGAGCCCGAGCCGGTCGCGCATCGGTCGCTGCTCGGGCCGGACCGAGTGCTCGAGATAGGGCCGGTCGAGGTAGACGCCGGCGGCGGGCGACAGGAGCACCGACGCGCCGCGCTCGATCGCGCCGAGCAGCTGGGACCGAGCGTTCCTGACCGACTCGGCGAGGTGCACGACGAGCTCAGTGGGCGCCGGGGACCCGTCGGGCAGCTTCAGGTCGCCGCTCGCGATCGCGGCGAGGGACTCCTCGATCGCCGGGTCGAAGGCCAGCCAATGTTGGATCACCTCCCCGCCGACCAGGTCGGTCGACGCGCCCTCCTGCCAGGTGACCGGTGTCTTGCCAAGCGATCGGACGATGTCGCGTGCCCGCTCGACGAACCGTCGGTAGGCGTCTGCGGGCATGCCGACGGCCTCGTCGCCGCCGATGTGGAGGTACTGCCCAGGCGATACGGCTGCGACCTCGGACAGCACGGTCGAGACGAACTGCATCACGCCGGGATGGTCGGGGTGAAGAAGGTTGGAAGGCCGTTGCCGACCCGAACCGTCCGACTCCGCGAGGTCGGGGTATGCCGCGATGGCCGCCGCCGCGTGGCCGGGCATGTCGATCTCGGGCACGACCGTGATGCACCGCGCCGATCCGTAGCGGACGATCTCGGCGAAATCGTCCACGGAGTAGGCGCCGCCCGGGTGGTTACCGAAGGCGCGCTGCCCTCCGATCTCGGTCAGCCGCGGAAGGGACGGGATCTCGAGACGCCAGCCCTGGTCATCGGTGAGGTGGAGGTGGAGCACATTGCACTTGTAGAGGGCGAGGATGTCGAGGACCCGCTTCACCTGGGCCAGGTCGTAGAACGTCCTGGCGACGTCGAGGCTGAGGCCCCTCCAGCGATACCGCGGCGAGTCCGAGATCGCGAAGGGGCCAATGACATCTGGCTGCGCACTGGCCAGTTGGCGACACGTGGTGAGCGCCCGCGCGACGCCGACCGGGGTCGAGGACTCGATCACGACGCCCTGTTCTCCCAGTCGAAGCGAGTAGCTCTCGTCGCCCGGGTCCCCGCCTTCGTGGAGCGTGATGTCGAGTGCGGCGGCATCGACCCCATCGGGGCGGTACCAGTCGGTGCCGTCGGCGGCCATGTCGGCGGCGACCGTCTCGACGACGGGGACGAGCGCGGGATCCACCCGACCCGGGCGGACGCCGCGTCGGAGGTGCAGCGGGCCACCGGGGAGCGCCTCGAGCCGGACCGGGAAGGGGATGAGGGGGATCACCCAACCCTCACCGTGGAGCCGGGCTGATGTGGTCGAGCCGGGAGCCGGTGACCACCAGCACTGGTCGGATGGCGGGATCGAGCGCGACGAGACGGGCCGGATAGCCCGGGGCGATCCTGCCCCTCCTGTCGGCCACACCGAGGCACTCGGCCGGGTAGAGGGTTGCCATCCGAATCGCCTCGTCCAGGGGCACGCCCAGTTTCTCGACGCACCAGCGCACTCCAGCGACGAGCGGGACGGCGCCTCCAGCCAGGTTGCCCTGTGGTGTCACGCATCGATCGCCGGCATGGGTGATCTCGAGCCCCTCGAGGAGGAACGTCTTCTCCGACCCGCCGACCGGTGGCATCGCATCGCTGACCAGCATCGAACGACCCGCCGCCTTGGCCGCCAGGCTGAAGGCCAAGGTCTCGTCGGCCAAGTGCTGTCCATCGGCGATGAACCCGCACCAGACCCGTGGATCGGCGAGCAGCGCGGCGACGGGCCCGGGCTCGCGGCTCGCGATGGGGGGCATCCCGTTCCAGACGTGCGTGGCGGCCCGCAGACCCTCGTCGATGGCCCGGCGTATCTGTACAGGCGTCGCCTCCGTGTGCCCGGCCGAGACCACGGCTCCCCGGGCCACAAGTTCGGCGATGAATCCCGCCGGCACAACCTCGGGGGCGAGCGTCACCACCGTCGGGCACGACCCGGCCGTCGACGCGAGGTCATCGAGGAGCTGGTCGTCGGGGTCGTTGCGCAGGAGAAGGGGGTCGTGGACCCCGCGTCGAAGCGGGCTCAGCAGCGGACCCTCGAAATGGAGGCCGAGGAGACCGTCGATCCCGAGCGCAATTGCCTGTACAACAGCTCGAGCGGGGTCCGTCAATCCAGCTCGCGGACCGGTCACATAGGTCGCCAGCAGGTCCGTCGTTCCTTGGCGCCGGTGGGCGTCGACAATGGTCGCGAGTCCTTCGGGCGACGGAGAGTCGTTGAAGAGACGGTCTCCGCCGCCGTTCACCTGGAGGTCGATCAGCCCAGGGGCCAGGCTGCATCCGGTCAGCTCGATGATCTCGCCAGAGAAGCGGGGCTCGTCGAACTCGGTCGGCAATGAGGAGATCGCCCCCTCCTCGATGACCACCGCACGGTCACTCAGCACCTGGTCCCCGGTGTAGATGGTGGCCCCGGTGAGCGCCAGTCGTCGGGGCTCCGTCATGGCGTCACATCGACGGGGCACATGCGGCCGAAGGTCCGTACGACCACCACGGGCCTGCTCGGCGCTACGTGAACGCGATGGAAAGCGACTTCCACCCGCGCGTGACCGTGTGGTCAAGCTCCGCGCTCGCCAGGTCCACGTCCCAGTCGGGGAACCGCGCCAGCATCTCGTCGAGCGCGACCCGGCCCTCGAGACGCGCGAGAGCGGCACCGAGACAGAAGTGGATGCCATAGCCGAAGCTCATGTGGTGACCGATCCGGCGGTGAATGTCGAAAACGTCGCCGTCGGGTGGGAAGACACGGTGGTCGCGGTTGGCCGCCCCCCGCAACAGCATAAGGGCGCTTCCGGCGGGCACCGTCTGGCCGTAGAGTTCCACGTCGCGCGTCACGTACCTGCACCCGTTGACCGACGGCGGCTCGAACCGCAACACTTCCTCGACAGCGTTTGGCAGTAGCGAGCGGTCCTTCGCCAGCACCCGCCGTTGGTCGGGGTGCTCGCCGAGCAGTTTGATGCCCCAGCCGATCATCCGGCTGGTCGTCTCGTTGCCTGCGGATGACAGGAGGTTGACGTAGACGAGGATCTCTTCGCGGGTAAGCCTGCGCACCGTTCCGACTTCGTCCTCGAACTCGACGTTGAGGAGCGCAGTCATCAAGTCGTCGGCCGGGCGTCGAGCGCGCCAGTCGAGGTAGTCGCCCCAGAACGTGGCATCGCTCATGGCGCCCGCTCTGTACTCCGACGGCTTGCCGGGCTCGCGAGCCAGCCGTTTGCTGCCCTGCTGGCGAATGGCCTCCTGGTCTTGTTCCGGAATACCGAGGAGCATTCCGATCACTCGCATCGGAAGCTTGGATCCGAGCTCGGCGATCACATCGAAGCCCCGGCCGCCGACGAGCGGGTCGAGGAGCTCGGCACAGTAGCGGCGGACGTCCGGCTCGAGCTCGTTCATTCTCTTCGGGGTGAAGACGCGCGAGAGCACGCCGCGATGGGCGGTGTGCACGGGTGGGTCCTCCATGATGAAGAACCCCTTCGGCGGCTCGTACCCCGACTTGATGGCTTCGAGCACTCCGCCGCGGGCCGAGCTGAAGGTCGTCGGGTCCGCGAAGCTGGCCTCGACATCGTGGAACCGGCTCAACGCCCAGAAGTCGTAGGTCTGGTTGTAATAGAGGGGCGCTTCCTCGCGGAGACGCCGAAACACCGGGTACGGGTCGGCGTAGATCGCCTCGTCGTACGGGTCGTAGAAGACATCGCTCCCCGTCGTCGTCGCCATTGCGAGTCTCCCGGACCGTCTGTGGACCGCGAAGGTAGCAGTCGTCGCTGTCCTCACGACGCGGACTCGTCGGCGCAGAGCCGTGAAGTCTCTGGGTAGTTCACCACGACCCCGCCTTCGAACCACCTCGCGCCAGGCTCTCGCTGGCCTTCCCAATCGCCTCTCTACCAGCGAAAAGACTCAAGTCAAATCCCTCGACCGAATAGAGTTCATCGGTGGCTTCGTCTCAGAGTTCGCCGCGCGAATTGAGCAATTCGATCGTTGGCGCGCTCTTGGCACACGTGCGTCGGATGGGTGGTGACGCGTCAGTGCTCAGGCTCCTTCAGGAGGCAGGCGAGTCTCGAACGCCAAGCGAGCTCGAGGACCCCAACAACTGGAGCGGCTACGAGGAGACCCGCAGGCTCTTTGCCTCAGCGGCGAAGCTGTTGAATGATCGGGGTCTTGGTCGCAGTGTCGGTGAGGCGCTCTTCAGCCGATACTCCTCTTCTGGGGTCCTGGAACTCCTTCGGTCCATGGAGCACCCCGGGGAGGTGTTGCGGCTCATCTCGGAGGTGGCCACGAAGCAGTCGACCATCACGACCATGGAGTGCGTCGAAGTTGACGAGCGCCATGGGGTGGTGGTGGCCCAGACCAAGGAACACATCAAGCGGGATCAACTGTTTTGTGATTACACGGCCGGCGTGCTCTCGGGGGTCCCGACCATATTCGGGATGGCGCCGGCAACGGTGCTCGAGACCGAGTGCCAGAGACGTGGCGATCGACACTGCCTCTATCAGGTGAGCTGGGATCCGAACACCGCCGCCGATCTGGCCGCACAAGTCCAGTTCATGAGGACACAGATCACCGCCCTCACAACTCGTTTCGAGGCTCTCGAGCAGATGGCGTCTGAGCTGGCCTCGGTGGCAGATGTCGATGAAGCCCTTCAGTTGATCATTGAGCGTGCCGGTGTGGCCATCCGTGCACCGCAGTTCCTTCTGGCGGTCCGGCTCCCCCGGGAGAGTCTTCTCAGGATTCACCACGTCGGGCTTCAACCGAACGAGGTGGCCAAAATCGCCGATGAGGTTCTTGCAGACCCGCTCGACGATCACGCCGGCTCACGACTCATCGTCGATGTGACCTCCTCTGCACATAACTACGGTCGAATCGCGGCGCTGTATCCAGAGAGATACCGCTTCCTTCCAGAAGAACAAAAACTCTTCTTGGCCTATGCGGGTCATGCTGCTGCGGCGTTGGACACGGCTGCGGCACTCGGTGAGGCAAGAGAACGGGCCGAAACCCTTGGAGCGCTCTTCGACTTGGCGACTGCTCTGTCGGAGGTGGGAACCGTGCAAGCTGTGGCCGAGCGCCTGGCGCAGGCGCTGTTGGATGTCGCCGACTGCTGTCAGGCGGCGGTCTTTGTCTTCGAGCCCAACGACGCCATGTTCGTCTGTCAGGGACGGGCCAGTTCGGATCCGCAAGGGTCGGCGCGAAGACGTGCCGATGGGTTCGAGCGCATTGGTATCGATCGTTTCGTGTTGGACTCCATGACCAGCAACCCAACTCCGATCGCCTTTAGCGGGCCGGTTGGGCCCACGGGGTTTGGAGAGATCTCGAAGGTAGCGGGGTTCGAGGCCGGCATCGTAGTTCCGGTCGTCGCAAGGGGCAGGCTCCTCGCGATGTTGGCGGTGGAGGTGGACTACCGCGCGCTAGACGCGACGACGCAGAGCACCGGCAGATCTCGCCTCGACGGCATCGCCAGCATCGCTGCAACCGCCTTCGACAACGCAGGGTTGCTTGACGAGATTCGCCACCAAGCAGGTCATGATCCCCTCACCGATCTCCCGAACTCACGGTTGTTCGAGGAGGTGGTCAACAAGGCTCTTGCCAATGCTGGGCGGGACGGCACCTCTGTCGCCTACTTGTTCGTCGACCTCGATCACTTCAAGCGGGTCAACGACGAGCTCGGCCACCGTGCTGGAGATGTCGTACTGGTCGAGGCAAGCGTGCGCTTGCAGGCCACATTGCGTGCCGGGGACAGCGTCGGCCGACTCGGTGGAGATGAATTCGTCATTCTCATGCCTCGGGCGACGCGAGTTGACCTCGAAACTGTGGTGGGCCGCATCTTGGAGAATCTCGAACGACCGATCGCCGTTGCCGGAACGATGGTGCAGATCACTGCCAGCATTGGCGTCGCATTGGCACAAACAGGCGATACCGGGGACTCGCTTCTCAGGCGTGCCGACAACGCCATGTATCAAGCGAAGTCCGAAGGTCGCGCTCGTTGCTGCTTCTCCGCCTGAGGAGGAACGCCAGTACGCGGACTGCGGGTTCGTCAGCGGCATCCTGGGCGCGCTTCTTGACTGGAATGTAAGTGGGGGTAGCTGGAATCGAACCAGCGACCTCAGCACTATCCGATCGGTCGGGATCCTCTCGGTTGGTGTCGCTGCGTCCCAGGCGGTGTCGTCACTAACTGCGAACGGCGACTAGTGGATGACCGCGAGCCCGCTGGCGATGATCGCAGCGTGGACGACAATGAACCCGGCGTAGAACGACCGGAACGTGTAACCGCGGATGATGAGCCACGCGTCCGGGAGGATGCCCCCGAACGCCTCGCGTGCCGCGATGACCCAGACCACATAACGACACCCTTCCGCCGAACCGACGGCAGCGGCCACGATCGCCACCACCCCGATGGCGAAGAGATCCAGGCCGAAGCACCACTGCCAGTCGACCAGCGCCTTGAATTCGACAGTGTCGCGTGGTGCCGTCCAGGCCGGCAGCATGCGGAGAACTTGTCTGCCGTTGATGGCCGGCAGGAAACGCGCGCCGAGCAGCACATAGAAGCCTCCGACCGCATACATCCAATCCCTCACCGTCCGGCCTCCTTCTTGCCGCGCCTCGTCACGCGGGGATTGCTTGGATGATCGATCTCGGCCAGACGTTGGGCAGGGTCCGGGCCGGGGGATCGGCTCGAACCCGCGGGTCCATCACAGTGGTCCCCTCTGTCGTTTCGACGCGGTCGCGTCCTCTGGTTCGTTTTCAGGAGTCCGCGCAGCACCAGGTCGGTGAGCTCGTCGATCCGGCTCTCGAGGTCCTTCCCTCCCGAGGAGAGTTGCGACAGCGAGTCGATCCCGACGGCGCCGGCGAAGACGACCCGGGCAGCCGCATCGGGGTCGAGATCGGCTCGGAACTCGCCAACGCGCTGGCCGTCTCTTATCAGCTCGGCGATGCTACCGATCGCCTCCGCGAGGTATGAGGAGTAGACGGATCCTGGGGCCGCTTGCAGATTGAACTGCGCCCCCAGCCGGGATATGCAGCGGAAGGAGGGATCCTCTCGGATCAGCTGGGCGCGCCTGCGCATTGACGACACGATCAGATCGGCGCGGCTCGACTTGGTCGGTTGAGTCCGGAGTCTCGACAACATCTCCTGCTGCTTGGCACGGAACGCGGCGAGCGCGAGCTCCTCCTTGGAGGAGAAGTGGAAGTAGAAGGCGCCCTTGCTGATTCCGCTGGCGGAGACGATGTCGTTGAGCGAGACACCGTCGAAGCCGTGTTCGGCGAAAGCGACTGCGGCCGTGTTGACGATGTGGGCCCGGGTCCGCGCGGCTCGCTCTTGCCGGGGCCGCGGCGGCGCCATGTCCTAAATATACCGACTAGTCGGTTTGTTGTCTAGAGATACTGCGCCTGCGGCGCAGCTCGAGGACTCGTGCCTCATTGGCCGCCGGCATCTGGAGCGGCGATGACCTGGGCCTTGGGAGCGCTCTTCAAGCCCTCCGAGTCCCTCGGCCTCGTAACGGGCCAGCCCGACGTGCACGGTCTGGCGTCCCACCCCGATGGCCTCGGTCACCCGGAGTCCGTCTCGAATGACCCCGAAGACGGCTTCGTAGCGTTGTTCCACCTTGCTGAGATCCCTGAGTACTGGGCCACCCCCTCCGCCGCGAGCGGAGGATGGTGGGCAGGTGTCGGGCATCAACCGAACACGTGACGGGGATCACCCGAACACGAAATGTCCGCCATCAGCCGAACTCACGCTCTTCTGACTGGGGCTAGCTGGAATCGAACTTGCGACCTCAGCATTATCAGATCGGTCAAGATCCCCTCGATTGGTCTCACTGCGTCCCAGGTGGTGCCGTTTCCCCAAGTGAAACGTCCTTGAGGCCAAAGCGAAAAGAACGACTAAGGATGGACACGGACCGACTGGGACCTGATTGTTGGGACAGACACATCGTCGCGATCGAGGCGAGTTACGTTCAGACTGGCCCCTCAACCGTTAGCCCAAGGTTCTGCGCGGCGTCCGCCATCCGATGGTCGTAGGTAACGACAGCTCGTAGGTCCGCGCCGACAACCTGTGCCGCTGCGAGGTGGATCGCGTCAAGGCTGCGCAACTGGATGTGCGGGGCCAACATCGCGGCGCGATCGAGGATCTCGGGACCCAGCAGGATCTGGTCGAGTCGCGAGAGTTGACGGCGTGCCTGAGCGAGCGCCCCTGGTCCGCCGATGAGGACCGCTCTGACCACCTCCACTCGCGCAAGCGCGCTCGTCACGAGCTGGTCAGAACGGTGACGACGGAGGAACCGTCGTAGGGCGTTGGACTCGGTCTCTCTTTGGACGAGTTTCACCAAAGCGGACGAGTCGAGGTAGAGCCTCATCGCTCTTGATCACGCATCGCTGCCAGCCGACCGGATGCGTCGATGCCGTAGTCCTGTGGTGCGTCATCGATTACATCGCCCTCACCGGTAGCGGCGAGAACAAGACCACTGGTCACAAGGTCCTGCCACCGGTCCTCATGGGTAGGAACGAGGAGCGCGACGGGCCGCCCTCGATCAGTCACCTCAATCGTTTCCCCCGTCGCAACTCGGGCGAGGTAGCGGCTGGCGTGTTGACGAAGCTCCCGGACCCCAATCCGTTCCATGTGCTACATGGTAGCATGTGAGCTTCCGTATTCAAGCCTGATCGCCTCCCGCCGAGAGGTGTAAGTCGAACACCGAACTGAGCCTCGACATCGAACGGTGTTTCATGCGGTCATCGCCAGCGGCACCGCCTGGTTCTCGAGTTCGTCGACCACGGCCTCGAGCAGCGCCATGGATTCCTCTGCCAAGTAGCGGCGCTTGGCCACCGCCCACTCGTCGTGCTGCTCGCCTCTAGTACCAAACCCGTTGACATTTTCGGACGATTTCGTAAATATTGAAGACTATGAACTCGAAGCTCTGGGGCCTCGTGGACTCGGCTGGAGTTTGGTTGGCCAAGAGCTATGGGTTCCCGGCCATGACCGGGCGCGTTCTCGGCTGGCTCCTGGTTTGCGATCCCCCCGAGCAGACCGCTGCGGATCTGGCTGAAGCCCTGGGGGCGAGCGCGGGGGCTATCAGCGGAGCCACCAACACCCTGGTGCGCTACGGGTTGGCCGAGCGCCTGCGGGTCCGCGGCGAGCGAATGGACCGGTTCCGACTCCGTCCGGAGGCCTGGGACGCCCAGTTGCGTGACCAGTCCGAAGCGGCCACAGCCCGCGGGCTGATCGCACAGGGACTGGACGCGCTGGCGGATGAGCCGCCGGAACGCCGCCGTCGGCTGGAGGAACTTGACGCCTTCTATGCCTTCTGGGCAGAGCGCATCCCCCAGCTATGGCCGGAGTGGGATGCCTACCGCCGCCGGCACCTGGCCCAACTTCGCAAGGCCGACAAGCCCCATGAGAAACATCCGAAGAGAACTGGAGCACCCCGAGAAAGGACCGACTGATGTCTGCCACCATCCAGATTGAGGCATCCGACACCACCCTCTACGGCACCGACAACGGAGTTGAGGGGCCGGCGCTGCTGTTCTTGAATGGCGCATTTGGGAGCCAGCGTGACTGGACCGCGATTGCCGATCAGCTAGGCAACCGATACCGCTCGGTGACCTTCGATGCACGGGGTCGGGGCCGATCTCCTCGGGCCCCTCTGTACTCATTCGATGCCGACCTCGACGACGTCGCCGCAGTGGTCGAAAGCGCGGGTCTGGACCAGCCAATTCTGGTCGGGTGGTCACATGGAGCGGCTCTTGCAGTGCGCTATGCCGCCACCCACCTCAAAGTGGTCCGAGCGCTTGTCCTGATCGACGGGGCCTTTCCCGCGGCGGCGCCAACACCTGAAGAGAAAGAGCAGGCCAGGAAAATCTTCCGCAGGCTAGGGCCTGTCATGGCTGTCATGGCCGCCTTCGGCAGATCGGGGCGGATGTCGGGTGCGCAGGCTGCTGAGATGAATATCGGACTCCGGGTCGTGCTTAGCACGCTGGAGAGGGACTTCGACGCGCTCAACTGCCCAGTGAACTTCGTGGTTGGAACTGGCAAGCACTACGGCTCAACGGAGGAATCCTGCCGGGCCATGCGGAGCACGGTCCAAGCGATTGCGGAGCGCAACCCGAACGTCGCTCTATACCGGACGGTTCGGGCGAACCACACACAGATCCTGTCTCGCTGCCCGGAGGTAGTTGCCGACGCCATCGAGGACGTGGCGTCCAGGACGGGCCGGTCCGCCGCTCAGCGCGAGATCGGTCCTTGAAGCGGGAAAACTGCTGTTCATAGCTGGGATCGCTGCACCTAACTGCCTGCCTGGCCACCTCCCCCGCTCGACAAGAGCGGAGGCCGACGGCCGGGGTGTCAAGGATCACCCGAAACTGCGTAAAGGATCACTCGGAACTATTTCGTCCGGGATCAATCGGAACCACCACGGGTTGTCGGTGGGGCTAGCTGGAATCGAACCAGCGACCTCAGCATTATCAGTGCTGCGCTCTAACCGGCTGAGCTATAGCCCCGGAGACGGACACGTTACCGATCTCGTCGGCCTTCAACATCTCCGGCTTGGGCGTCCGACGGGCTGACCAGGTCTTCCGCGACGTCCTAGCCGTAGGCTGATCGGCGTGCGAGCGGTCGCCGATGCCTTGATGGGTGGGCTGGGCAGGCTCCTCATCCGCATCTTTTTTCGTGAGGTCGAGGTCGAGGGGCGCGACCGGATCAGGCCGGGGGTCCCGACGGTCCTGGTCGCCAACCATCTGAACGGTCTGGTCGATGGGATCCTCTTGATGGCGATAATGCGGCGGTTCCCGCGCTTTCTCGGGAAGTCGACCCTCTTCAAGATCCTCCCGCTCTGGCCGCTTCTGAAGCTGGCCGGTGTCGTGCCGGTGTACCGGGCGAAGGACGGCCAGGCGACCAGCAGGAACGCATCGACGTTCCGGACCTGCCGAACGATGTTGGCGAAGGGCGGCATGGTCGCTCTGTTCCCGGAAGGGATCAGCCATGACGAGCCCGATCTCCAGCCGCTCAAGACCGGTGCGGCCCGGATCGCGCTCGGCGCCAATGTCGATGACGGAGTGGCCGGGGTCGTGGTCCAGCCGGTCGGGATCGTCTACGACGAGAAGGCCCGATTCCGTTCGGCCGCCCTCGTCCGGGTGGGGGAACCGGTCCCCGTCGAGGCGTGGTCCGCCGCCTACCACCGGGACGATCACGAGGCAGTGCGGGCGCTCACCGACGAGATGGCGTCGATGCTCCGCGAGCTTTCCCCGTCCTACCAGTCCTGGGCCGAGGCGTGGACGTACCGTGAGGTCGCGGAGCTCCTGGTGCGCGACACGGATGGCGCGGCCCCACGGTCCGTCGCGCTGTCCGACGGTGACCGGGTGGCCCGGGCGCTGTCGGCGCGCTCCGGAGGCGGAGCGGCGGCGACCTCCCTGCAGGAGGTGTTCGACAAGTACCGCGAGGACTTGACCCTGGTGGGCCTCACGGACGCCCAGCTCGCCGCGAACTACCGGGGGTGGCGCCTTCGGGTGGCCTTCGTCTGGTCGGTGGTGAAGATCCTGCTCGGCGCGCCCTTCGCGTTGGTCGGCGCGGTGGTGCACATCGTCCCGTACGAGATCATTAGGCAGATCGCCAAGAAACCCACGAACGAGGGGATGAAGGCGACCGTCAAGCTGCTGAGCTGCTTCACCGCGTTCTCACTCCTCTATGCCGGGTTCGGTACGGCGATGGCGGTGAACTTCGGGACCTGGGAGGGCTTCGCGGCCGGGCTCGGTTCGCCGGTCTGCGGGTACGTGACCGTGCGGTTCTCCGAGCGGGTGAAGCGGCTCGGTGGCGCGCTCGAGGGCTATCGCGCCGCCCGTCGCACGACACTTGCCCGCGTACGCGCCCACCGTGACGAGGTGGTCGCGGCCGGCCGTTCGCTCCTCAAGGGCGCGGACGAGGCGTCCCTTCCGGCCTAGTCCTCACCCCGCGAACGGGCGCGCCGACATCGATTGACTGGCCGTCGCCAGCAGCCTTTCCTCCTCGGACCACATGAAGGCATGCCCCTGGGCGTAGCCTCCACCGAGGGCGACGATGTGGATGTCGCAGAGCACCCACTCGGTCGGGGAGAGCTCGGCGATGCGGATGGTGTTGTCGAGGCTGCTTCCGTGGCTCGGGCGACCCACCACCTGGGAGACGCCCCCTGAGACCAGATCCCCGAACACCGCCAGCGCCCCGGCTTCCATCCCGAGATGCCCGGGCATTCGCGCCCAGATCGCCGAGTTGGAGGTGGCCGGCATCGGCCGACCCGAAAACAGATCCTCCATGGAACGGCCGAGGGCCTGGCGGGTCTCGAGCTTGTCGAAGATCGTCTGCGACATCGGCGATCCGAAGGAACGACGCGGCTCGCAGTTCTCCGGGCGGTCCACCGACGGGGGCTTCACCCAGACCCCCTCCATTTCTCCGCGGTGCTCCCCGAGGGCACCGTTCACCGTCAGGATCTCGTTCTCGCCGACGTGCCCGACCGACCGCGCCTGGGTCGTCCGCCGACCGGTGACGGCCAACACGACGTCGAGATCCAGATGGCTGCCGGTCGGGGCGAAGGAGAGGTACTGAGCGGTGGCCCAGATCGTCGGGCGGCCCGACGCAAGCTCCATCGCGACGATGCCGGCGGCGAGCCCGCACCCACCGAAAAGGAAGTCGCCGGGGGTCGACAGACCGGGTTCGACGTCGAGCTCCCAGTGAAGACGCTCCTCATCGAGCGCGCGCATGCCGAGGAACTCACGGGTGTCCATCGCCGGGCACCCTAATGGGCCGTTCCCGGGTCGATGCGGAAGGCCAGACAAGACGATTTGGGTGGACCAGTCCACGAGGTGGCCGTGGCGTCCAATATCACGGCCAACCCAGGCTGCCGATCCGAAGATCGGCGAGCTTCCCGCGTGGTGAAATGGGTCATGGCGCGCAACGTCTTGGGTGAAGAGCTGGAACCGTGCAGTAACGACCCGCTGACCGGTTTCTACCGGGACGGGTGCTGCAACACCGGCGCCGAGGATCTCGGAGTCCACGTGGTGTGTGCGCGGATGACCGAGGAGTTCCTCTCGTTCTCGAAGGCGAGTGGGAACGACCTGAGCACCCCGCAGCCTGAGCTCGGGTTCCCGGGGCTGGTAGCCGGCAACCAGTGGTGCCTGTGCGCGTCCCGCTGGAAGGAGGCCTACGACGCCGGCGTGGCGCCGCCGGTCGTCTTGCCGGCGACCCACGCCTCGGTGCTCGAGTGGGTCGAGTTAGACGAGCTTCGCCGACACGCCACGACATAACGGGCGTGCTGGGTATCGTGGACAGACTGGCGTGACCAGACGCCGGCCAAGGGGACGTAGCTCAGCTGGCTAGAGCACCTGCTTTGCAAGCAGGAAGTCGCGGGTTCGAGTCCCGTCGTCTCCACTGACCTGACAAGAGGGTTCTGACTCTCGAACCATTGACGGCTGCGGCGGCTCGCAGATCCGGCGTTCGGAGGCACCTGGGCATTGGGGAGCTGGGCGCCGCATCACGAGAGATTCCTGGGCGGACCACGCAGCCGCATCGCAAAGGGCTTGTCCGTCCGCACCGGACAGCGGAAAGCGGAGAGTGCCTACACCTTTGCCATTTTAATTTAGAGCGCACCGGATGCTTGCAGCAAGGCCCCAGTCGGTGTGCAGAATCGCCGGTCCGAACCAGAACCAAAGGAAAAGGTAGGTGTGGCCTATGGCCAAGCATGCGGTAGTGATCGCCGGAGGCGGTCCGACGGGGATGATGCTGGCGGCGGAGCTGACGCTGGCGGGGACGGACGTCGTCATTGTCGAACGACGCGCCAGCTTCAATCTCGAAAGCTCGCGCTCCAGAGGTCTGCACTCCCGCACCATCGAGGTGCTGGACCAGCGCGGTGTCGTCGGTCGCTTCCTTGCCGAGGGGAAGGCGATGCAGGTGCAGGCATTCGCTGGGGTCCCGATGGACATCAGCGACTTCCCCACCCGCCACAACTATGGGATGGCGTTGCTGCAGAGCCACTTCGAGCGCATCCTGGCCGGCTGGCTCGGGGAGCTGGGCGTTCCCATCCTGCGCGAACGCGAGGTGACCGGTTTCACGCAATACAATGGCGGCGTCGATGTCGCGCTCTCCGACGGCTCATCGCTGCGGGCGCAGTACCTGGTTGGTTGTGACGGGGGCCGCAGTGCTGTGCGCAAGGCGGCCGGAATCGATTTCGCGGGCTGGGAGC
>Ga0310038_10000510_pt1 | contig 32500 bp, 29 predicted proteins | sample Sb_taG_6_FD_200461 | JGI IMG/M metagenome (GOLD analysis project Ga0310038, IMG submission 200461) | Peat soil microbial communities from Weissenstadt, Germany - Sb_50d_4_PS metaG (v2) (version 2) | ecosystem: Environmental > Terrestrial > Soil > Wetlands > Peat | place: Germany: Weissenstadt... | reverse complement strand
GGCGCCGGGCGCGGCTTCGGTTTGTTTTTGTTCGCGGTGACCTCAACCTCGGGAAGCTTGGCTTGCGCGAAGGCCGCATCGCTGAAGCCAATCAAGACGAGCAGCGCTGAACTGCCGAGCAAACAGGCGCGGTACGAACGATGAATTTGGTTAGCCATGACACTCCAACTCCGAATCCGGAAAGCAACGGCCAGATGGCCGGCGAATCGGCGGTGGTGCTGTCGCGACAGATAGAGGACGAGTGAGAGCTGCCGCATTCAAAGCTTGCGGTCATCGCTGGCGCAGTCCGAAATCAAGGATTGAGCGCAGCGATGCCGAAGCTCAGCACCAACCGGCAATCAGGCGGTCGGCGGAGCGCGGGATTGGAACGAGGCGCGGCGCGGCTCGACGAAAATCGCGGCGACGCGATCAGGTTCCTGGACGGTGCGCGAGGCGGCAGGCAGCAGCAGTTGCGGCGCCTCGGCGGCGAACGAGTTGTTCAGCGACGATACAGCCGCACAGATAGCGCAGAAATCGTCGCTTTGCTTTGACGTTTGATCGGTCGAAAGCGACTGGACATTTTCCGGCGCTGGCAGCGCCCTTAGCGTCGACGATGAGACGCCATCCAGTGAGCCGTAAATGTCCTGCGGATGGATGTGACCGAAGGCAAGAACGAACTGCACCGCCAGCGCAAACAGCGCTAGGCGGCCACCCATCTTCCTGTTCGATCTGAACCAGCGCATGTCGCAGCCCGGACTGTTCCCGTTAATCTGCGGCCTCGGCCGCAACGGTAATGTTACTTTGTAACATTGGGCAAGAGCTAAATTGAGGCAACGTGCCTTGCCGGGCAAAGTGTGCTCAATTTGCTACACACAACGCCGTCTACTGCGCCCTCCTGGAAAAGGGTCGTCCGCCCGAAATGAAAGTGTTCATAGCCGCTTTCGGTATCCGTACCCATTAGTATCGACTCATGGCTACGAATCGCGCTTGGGCGGCCCTGCAGGCGGCCTCGCCGCGCTCGGCCTCGCTGCCGGAGCCGCACTTCACCGAAGTCTCGCGATAATCGGGCGCTTTGGGTCGCTGTCATGTCCAGCGCGAACGAGTGCGCGCAGTATCACGTCCAGCAAAAAGTGGCCGACCGCTCTCACCTCCGTTTTCGAGGCGCCTTGCGTACAGAGTGCCATCACCCCGTTCGAGAGCGCCAGTAGCGATCGGCGGGCGAATTTCACGTCCACTCTAAGGCGGCCCTCACCCGACAATCGTGTCAGGCGCGCGTTGGTCTTTGCCATAGCCGCATCCACGATTTTCGGATTATCGCCGACACGCTGCACCATAAGTCGGAAAAGTTGCGGGCGCTCCAAAGCGAACTCGATGAAACTTTTCCACCCCGAAATGAGGTCGCCTAGAGCGTCTTCGGTGTCCTGGACCGCTTGCTGCCGCATTAGAAACTCGTCGCGTCCCTTCGCCACAACCGCATCCAACAGGCCATTCTTGTCACCAAAGTAATGGTAGAGCGTCGGCGCCTCTACCTTCGCCGCGGCGCAAACCGCATGGATCGTCATCCTGTCCGGTCCCTGTCGTTTCAGCAATAAATCCGCCGCACGCAACAGGGCCGTCTTGGTTTTCAGCCTTTGGTGTTGCTTTCGCTTGAACTTGGCCATTCTCTACAGCACCAATACGTGAATGTTTGCATGATTAGCCAAACGCATCGGCGGTCGTGCGGTCGCGGCAAATCGAGAATGTGGAAACGCTGCCGCGTTAAGCTTGCGGCCATCGCCGGCGCCGACGGAAACGAAAAAGCGCAGCGATGCCGAAGCCCAGCACCAACCGGCGGTCAGACCACGGGCGGGGCGCGGGATTGGAACGGTGTGCGGTGCGGCTCGACGAAAATCCCGGCGACGCGATCAGGTTCCAGGACGGCGCGCGAGGCGACGGGGAGCGCCAGGTGTGGCGCCTCAGCGGCGAACGAGTTGTTCAGCAACAATACAGCCGCACAAATAGCGCAGAAATCGTCGCTTTGCTTGTAGGTATGATCGGTCGAAAGCGACTGGACTTTTTCCGGCGTCGACAACGCGCTCAGCATTGACGATGAGACGCCGTCCAGTGAGCCGTAAATGTCCTGCGGATGGATGTGACCAAAGGCAACAACAAACTGCACGACCAGCGCAAACAACGCTAGCCGCCCACCCGTCTTCCTGTTCGACCTGAACCAGCGCATGTCGCAGTCCGGACGATTCCTTCGGCTTCGGCCGCAACGGTAATGTTACTTTGTAACATCGGGCAAGAGCTAAAATCGAGGCAATGTGCCTTGCCCGGCAAAGTGTGCTCCTTATGTCACTCACCACTCTGGATTCTGCAGAAATGGGTCATCGGCTCCGAATGAAAGTGTTCATAGTGGCTTTCGGCACCGCCGCCACGATCTGGGACGACATTTCATATGACCGCTAAGACCCGGAGCAGACATTGGGGCCTGACTGGCATATCCTTGAGAAATGACAGACTCTTGTGCCCCGCCACCGATTATCCTGCCGCCGCGATCGGACCGGCTGCCACTCATTCGTGAGGCTTTCCGGCTCGAATGGCTGACAATCGGATGGATGACGATTGAGGCCGTCGTCGCCATCGGCGCAGGCGTGGCTGCGGGCAGTCTCGTACTAACCGCCTTTGGTCTCGATAGCGTGATTGAGGTGGCATCGGCCGGCGTGCTCATGTGGCGACTGTCGGTTGAGCTGCGCCACGGCGTAATTTTCTCCGAACGCGCCGAACGAATGGCTAGTCGCATCGGCGGTGGCTTGTTATTTCTCTTGGCGGCCTACGTTGCGGCAGCGGCCGTGTGGCAACTTTTGAACGGAACCGGCGAAGAATTTTCATGGCCGGGCTTCATTGTCGCGTTGGTCGCGATTCCGGCTATGCGTTACTTGGCGCATCGCAAGATCACCATCGCCGAAAAGATTGGCAGTCGTGCGCTCCGCGCCGACGCGATGGAGGCCGTGACATGCGGATGGTTGTCGGTTGTGGTTGTCGCTAGTCTCGCCGCTCAATGGCTTTTTGGGGCATGGTGGATTGATGGCGTCGGTTCGCTGGCAATTGTTTGGTTTTTAATCAAGGAAGGCCGCGAGGCATGGTCCGGCGACGATTGCGAATGCTGTAATTGACTGAGCAAGAGCCGAACCTCGCCGCGCTTTCGGTCGCTCGCGCTCGCCGCCGTCGCATCATTGCCGCGGCTTGGCGCGCTTCGCCGGTTCGCCCATAATAGTGTGCGGCACGCAGGGCGACGTGCAGGCGCGATAGCTGGAGACCTTTTGATGCACGACACACCCGACGGCGCACACTGGCATGAACCGATAGCGGGCGAGAACGCCGGCTTCGGAAAATTCAAGCGCCAGCCGCTGCCCTATGACCGCTTCATGGAGGCCGAGGGCGTGCCCTGTTATCGCGGCATCGGCGTGCGCCGGGTGCAGGATTTGCCGCTGGTGTCGTGGCCGCGGCTTGGCGGCCACGGCTCATTCATCCAGCTGTTCGGCACCGAAGGCCTGTGGGGTCTCTATGTCGTCGAAGTGCCCGGCGCCGGTGTGCTTAATATCGAACGGCATCTTTACGAAAAGGTCGTACTGGTGGTGGAGGGCCGCGGCACCACTGAAGTGTGGCAGGAGGGCCAGAATAAGCGCCACGTCTTCGAATGGCAGAAGGGCTCGCTGTTCACCATTCCGCTCAACGCGTTTCACCGCATCATCAACGCGGCGAGCTCGCCGGCCTTGCTGTTGTGCGGCACTACGGCGCCGAACGTGATGAACGTGCTCGACAACAATGATTTCATTTTCAACTGCCCCTACACGTTCAGCGAACGGTTTTCCGGCGCCGAGGATTTCTTCAAGCCGAACGACGATGTCGAGCCCGATCCGATCCGTGGCCTTGCCATGCGGCGCACCAATCTCATTCCCGACATCGTCAATTGCGATCTGCCGCTCGATAACCGCCGCTCGCCCGGTTACCGCCGGGTCGAGCCGGCGATGGCCAAGAACCGCTTTTATCTGTGGATCGGCCAGCATGAGACCGGCCGCTATTCCAAGGCGCACAAGCACGCCTCCGCTGCCGTGCTCGTCTGCGTCAAAGGCAAGGGCTACACCTACACGTGGCCGGAAGCGCTCGGCACCACGCCGTGGCGGAACGGCAAGGCGGAGAAAATTTTGCGCCAGGATTACGAGCCGGTCGGTCTGGTTTCCGCAGCGCCCATGAGCGGCGACTGGTATCACCAGCATTTCGGCATCGGCAAAGAAGGCTTGCGCATCACCGCCTGGCACGGCCCGAACAATCAGCGCGCGCGCAAGCCGGGTGTGCCCGGCGAGCAGCTGATGGATTACGGCGCCATCGATCTGGGTAAGGGCGGCAGCGCCATTCCCTATCACCAGGAAGATCCGGCGATCCGCAAGGAGTTCGAAGCGACGCTCAAACGCGAAGGCCTGCCGAGCCGGATGAATCCGGAATTTTACGAACGGCCGCCGAGCGAGGGCGAAGTGGTGATGGGCGACGTGATGTGAGAATGTTGTGTTTCTCGGATGCAGTGCAGCGCCATTAGCGCGGTCACGCGCGTCTTCGACGCGCTATGGCGGTGCACTGCTGATCCGGGACCGCTCTGGACTGGGCGCTTGTGACGATCCCGGGTCTGCAGCGCACCACTTCGCTGCGCTACGTGCTGCGCTGCGCCGGGAAACACGTTCTGGCGTGTCGCCAGTTGGAGAACGACAAAAAATGCCTTTCCAAGACTTCCGCCAATTCCTCGACGTGCTGCGCCAGCACGGCGAACTGATCGACATCAACCGCCCGGTCGCACTCAACGACGTCGGCAAGGCGATGAAGCAAGCTTACGTCCGCAACGGCCCGGCCATCATGTTCAACAACAACGGCACCGATTATCCACTGGTCGCCGGCATCTATTCGACGCGAGAGAAGGCGCTACTCGCCTTCGAGGCCGACGAGGAAACGATTTTCGACAAGGTGCTGCACGGTCTCGACAACCCGATCCCGCCGGTCATGGCGAAAAACGGCGCGCCGTGCCACGACGAGATCATCGAGGGCGACGCCATCGACATCCGCAATTTCCCGGTGCCGCAATACAGCCCCAAGGACGGCGGGCCTTATATCACGGCGGGCATCGTCGTCTCCGAGGATCCGGAGACCGGCGTGCCGGACGTCGGGCATTACCGCTTTCTCATTCTCGGCAAGGATACGTTCTCGTTCTCGGCGCAGCCGTTTCATCGCTTCGGCAAGAATCTGGCGAAGTGCAAAAAGCTCGGCATCGTGCCGAAGGCGGCGTTGATCATCGGCGTCGATCCGATCATCGCCTATGCCTGCCAGGTGCAGGTGCCCGACACGACCGACGATTGGGCGCTGGCCGGCGGCTTGCGCGGGGCGCCGGTCGAGCTGACGCAGTGCAAGACCTGCGACGTGAAAGTGCCGGCCACGTCCGAAGTCGTCATCGAGTTCGAGGTCGATCTCAACACCACCGTGCTCGAAGGCCCGCTCGGCGAATATACCGGCTATTACACGCGGCCGTCGCAGAAGCCGGTGGCGCGCATCACCGCAATCACGCACCGACGCAAGCCGATCTTCCAAGGGCTCCTCACCGGCAAGCCGGTGACGGAAAACCACATCCTCAAGCAAATCCCATTCGAGGCCTCGTTCCTGCGCGCGCTCAAGCGCCAGTTCCCGACGATCAAACATGTGTCGGTACGCGCTTCCGCCGGCGTGTCGTTCTACGTGGTGATCTCGATGGAGCCGCGCTTCGCCGGCGAGGCGCGCCAAGTGATCCTCTCCGCCATGTCGAGCAATATCCGGCCGAAATGGACCGTGATCGTCGATCCCGACATCGACGTGCATTCCTCGACCGAAGTCGAATGGGCGCTCGCCTTCCGCGTCCAGCCGGCGCGCGACGTCATCGTCATCGACAACGTGCCGGCGGGGCCATCCGATCCGTCGGTCGATCTGACCCGCGACCGCACCATGCGGATTTCGTCGTCGATCGGCATCGACGCCACGCGGCCGTTCGGCGAAAAATTCTATGACGTCGCCGACGTGCCTGGGTGGGAAGATTTTGAGGTGCCGGAGTTGAACGGGCGACGGTGAGTCGTCATTCCGGGGCCGAGCGAAGCGAGGAGCCCGGAATCCATAATCACTGTCGCGGCAGAAGCGTCTCGAATCTTCAAAAACCTCACTTTTCGTGAATATGGATTCCGGGCTCGCGCCTTCGGCGCGCCCCGGAATGACGGATCACACCGGCTCGGCGTCGATCAGCACGAAAGCGACCACCGCGGTCTCGTCGGTGCGATTGCTCCAGGCGTGATTGGTGCCGCGCTGGATCAGCACGTCGCCGGCCTGCAGCAGCACTTCGCCATCGTCCATCATGGCGAAGATCTCGCCCGACAGCACGATGGCGTAATCGATCGTCGCGGTCTTGTGGAAGCCGGGATGGCGCGGATTGTTGCGGTCGGTCGCAGCAGCGCGGCCGGAGCCGTCGTCGGGCAGCTTTTCCTCGTGTGCGATGGCGGCAAGCCGTTCGCGATCCGGCGGATATTCGATGACGCGGAACACCGAGCCGCCCTGCGGTGGCGGCAGGCGATGGCCGCGGCCGATGGCGTCGCTATTGCCGCGATTGTCGGCTGGCGTGCACGTCGTCTCCCACAGCTCGTGCACGACGGCGCTGCCTTTGCTGCGGCTGAAGACGTGCGGGGTAGGGCCATCGATCAGAAACGTCGAACGACCATCGATGTCATGGCCGGTCACCACGCGACGAACGGATTTCGGCATTTTTGCTCTCGCTAACGGCAGCCCTTGAGCGTGCTCGCTTTGTTGATGAGGTCGAACGGTCCGAGCTCCTTCGCGACGTCGGCGGCATAGCTCGGATCGACCAATTTGTCGGCCGGCGAAGTCTTGGCGATCACGCCTTCGCGCTGGAAGAAGGCCTGCATGTCGGTGATGCTCGCGACGTTGAACGAGCCGTTCGGATTGCGCGACTGCCAGGCCATGCGGTCGAGCAAATCGCGGTCGGTGCCGATGCGGTATTTGAGGAAAATATCGATGATCTCGGCGCGGTTCGGACCGTGGTGATAGGCTTGGCAATAATCGCGGCCGGCGCGCGCCAGAGCGATGAACAGTTTTTTCGCGGTGTCGCGATTTTGCCGCGCCCAATCGGTATTGACGATATAGCCGACGCTGGTCATGGGCAGCGGTTGGATATAGTCGTCGGGATCGATCCACGGCACGCCGATATGCTGCTCGATCATGCGCTCGGTGAACGGCGCCACTTCCATTGCAACATCGAGGGCGCCGTTCGACATCGCCGCCGCCATCTGCGCGAACGACAGGTTTTTTGCCTCTATATCCTTCAGGCTGAGCTTGGCGGAGGCCAGCACCGAAGCGACTTCGTACATCGAGCTCGACCCGGCGGAGCTCAAGCCCACGGCACGGCCTTTCAGATCCGCGGGCGTGCGGATTTGATCCTTCAGATCGGTACGAACGATGATCTGGTGATAGGTCGGCGACGAGCCGCTTTCCAGCGCCAGCGCCACCGGCAGACCTTGCGCCACGGAATTGTAGAAACCGGCATTGACGCCGCCTTGCGCCACCTGCACCTGATTGGTGGCGAGAAAGGCAACCGCCTTGCCGAGCGAATCGATGCGCTCGATATCGACATCTAGGCCGGCGTCTCGGAAATAGCCCTTGTCGAGCGCCACATAGGTCGCGCCGCCGGGCACGCTCGGCACCACCGCGATGGTGATCTTCTGGGCGCAGGCCGGCGCCACAAATGCACAAAGAACGGCGAAAGCGAATACCGCGCGCATGCGAATGCCGCTACCGCCCGCCGCGCATGCGCGCGAGCAGTTCCGCCGTCGGATAAGAATCCGCGGGCAGGCCGTATTTCTTTTGCATTTCCTTGACCGCCTGGCGGGTTTTCAGGCCGGCAAAGCCGTCGATCTTGCCGACATCGTAACCGGCGCGCGCAAGCATGGTTTGCATCTCCTTCATGTCGGCGAAGGCGAGCGCCGGCGGCGGCGAGCCGCGATGCAGCGCCGGCGCGCCGGCGATGCGGGTAGCGAGATACGCCGCGGTCGTTGAATAGACCAGCGAGTTGTTCCACTGCAGGTAGATCTGAAAGTTCGCATAGACCAGGAACGCGGGTCCAAGTCGCCCCATCGGCAAGAGCAGCGAAGCGGGCAGGTTGTCGGCGGGCAGCGCGCGGCCGTCAGCGAGCGTGACGCCGTATGACGCCCATTTCGAACGCGGCAATTGGATCGCGAGGTCGGCTTGGTCCCACGGCATATTCGCCGGCACGTGGACCTCGGTCATCCACGGCTCGCCGCGCTTCCAGCCCAGCCCGACCAGATAATTCGCCGTCGAGCCGAGCACGTCGGGCGCGCTGCGCAACAGATTGCGCTTGCCGTCGCCGTCGTAATCGACGGCGTATTGATAATATTCCGACGGCATCATCTGAGTCTGGCCGAGCTCGCCGGCCCACGAGCCGATCATGTCCTCGGGCCGCAGATCGCCGCGCTCGATCAGCCGCAACGCATCGAGCAGTTGGGCGCGAAACCGATCGGCGCGCCGGCAATCGTAAGCCAGCGAAGCGAGCGCGCTCAGCGTTTTCTCCTTGCCCATATTGGCGCCGAAATCGCTTTCCAGCGCCCAGAACGCCACGATGACCGGTGCCGGCACGCCGTATTGCTGGTCGATCCGAGCGAAAACCTGCGCGTAAGTTTTGATCTTCGCCGCACCGGTTTGAATGCGGTAGGCCGCCGCCATGCGGTCGGAGAATTCCAAAAACGTCTGCGTGAACACGCGCTGGCCGCTGTCGATATTGACGATGCGCTGGTCGTAGGTGAGGTAAGGCGCGACCTCGCCGACCGTGCGCTGCGATACGCCGTTCGCCATCGCCTCGCGCTCGAACGCGGCGAGCCAGGCGTCATAAGGGCCGCCGGTGCGGCACGGCGCGGCGGCATTCGCCGCGCCGCTTGCCAGCGTAGCCGCGAGCAGCAGTGCTGCGCCTGCTATTGCGCTTTTGATTGCAAATACCACTGCAAAATCTCCTCCCCGGTCCAGTATTCGACGCCGTCGAAGCGGCGCGCATAGTCGTAGATCGCTTCGAGATATTTGATGCGGTGCGGTTGGCCGCTGAGATACGGGTGAATCGCCAGCGCGAGAATTTTGGCGCGCTTCTCGCCCTCCGAATAGAGCCGGTCGAACTGATCGATGGTGCGCTTGTAAAGATAATCGCTCTCGTGGTGCTGCACCGCCATCATCGGGATGTCGTTGAGCTCCATGGTGTAGGGCAGCGTCACCAGCGGGCCGTTGGTGGTTCGAATCGTCGTCGGCTCGTCGTCGTAGACCCAGTCGCCGATATATTTGATGCCGGCCTGCGTCAGCAAATCCGGCGTCTCCAAAGTTTGCGTCAGCCCAGGCCCAAGCCAGCCGACCGGCCGCTTGCCGCAAAAGCGCTCGAGCACGTCGAGCGAGCGTGCGATCATCTTTTTCTGGTCGGGTTCGACGTGGATCGGGCCTTGCTGATAGGAGTGACCCATGAATTCCCAGGCGTCGTGCTTGGCTTCCTGGGCGACGCGCGCATAATCCTCGCAGACCCGGGCATTGATCGCCAGCGTCGGCCGAATTTTCAGGCGCTTGAACAGATCGAAGAAGCGCCACACGCCGACCCGCATGCCGTATTCGTGCCAGCTCCAGTTAGGCACGTCGGGAATAAGCGTCTGCCCGGTGGGCGGCGCCAACACCTGCCGCGCCATCGGCTTGCCGATGTCCCAGACTTCGAGATTGACGATGGTCCAGAACACCAGCCGGCCACGGCCGGCCAGCTTGAGCGGCGGCCGGTCGACGATCGCCGAGAAGTCGGCGCGCTCGCGCGGCAGCATCGGCTTGGCGCGCTTACTGGTCATGCGTTTTTTCATGGTGCGCGTCCTCCCCGCGGCCGGCGCCGGAATCAGGGGCAAAACCATATGTCGGCAGGTATACTTACGGCAACTTTCGCACGCCTGTCGTAAGGTTGTAATGGCACGATCACATCCTTGTTAGGGCGCGCCGAAGCCCTTGCAGTCTGCGGCGAATGGATCATGTATGGAACCAAGCCACCGGGGGCCGATTATCTTCCTAGCCTTTGCGAATCTGTCATTAATCCCCGCCCTTTGCGGACCTATGCAATGCCACGTGCCGCCGTTTCCGAGCGAGTTCGGCTAGCCGATCCGGCAAACGATTCTGTCGCGGCGGCGCAGCCGTCCGACGATCCGCGCCATTTTTGGCTTAATACGTTTGCGGCGGTGCGCGGCGAGACCGAGCGGCGCGCGGCGCTGTTGTCACCTGAGGACCAGGTCATCCAGTCGATGCCGGACGCCAGTCCGACCAAATGGCATCGGGCACACGTGACGTGGTTTTTCGAACAATTTCTGCTGCGGCCGTTCGCACCGGACTACAAGCCGTTCGACGCGCGCTTCGCTTTTCTGTTCAATTCCTATTACGTCGCGGCGGGACCGCGGCAGGCGCGCCCGCAACGCGGGCTCATCACCCGGCCCAACGCCGCCGAAGTTGCCCAATACCGCGCTCATGTCGATGCCGCGGTGAGCGCGCTGATTGAATCGGCGGAAAATCTCGGGACGCTGATTCCGATCATCGAGATCGGCCTCAATCACGAGCAGCAACACCAGGAATTGTTGCTCACCGACATCCTGCACGCGTTTTCATTCAACGAAACCCATCCGGCCTACGATCCGGATTGGCAGTGGCCGCAAACCGCGCGCGAAGGACAGGCCGCCGGCGCGTCGCTTGCCGGCATCCATATGATCGGTCACGGCGACGGCGGGTTTTGCTTCGACAACGAACAACCGGCGCATCAGGTCGTGTTGCGGCCGGTGCGGCTGGCGCCGTCGCTGGTCAGCAACGGCGAGTGGCTCGAATTCATGGCCGACGGCGGCTACACGACGCCGACCTTATGGCTGTCGGACGGCTGGGCCACGGTCGAGACGCAATGCTGGGAAGCGCCCGGCTACTGGCGCAAGGTCGACGGCGTCTGGCATGCAATGACGCTCGGCGGCCTGCGCCGGGTCGATGCGGCGACGCCGGTGTGCCATGTCAGCTATTACGAGGCGGACGCTTTCGCGCGCTGGTCCGGCAAGGACCTGCCGACCGAAGGCGAATGGGAAGTCGCCGCCAAAAGCGGCGTGCTCAATGACGCCTTCGGCATCGTCTGGCAGTGGACCCGCGGCGCCTATACCCCATATCCAGGCTACAAGGCCGCGCCCGGCGCGCTCGGCGAATACAACGGCAAGTTCATGGTCAATCAGATGGTGTTGCGCGGCTCGTCGCTGGCGACGCCGGCCGGGCATTCGCGCGCGAGCTATCGCAACTTTTTTTATCCGTCGGCACGCTGGCAATTCAGCGGATTGCGCCTGGCGGAATACGAACACTGAGCAAAGCCATGACACGAGCTGTCCAAACCGCGCGGCGCGCGGCACCGGCTGCGACCAGCGACCCGTTTGCAGCCGACGTCCTGGCTGGCCTAGCCGCGAAACCGAAAAGCCTGCCGCCGAAATATTTCTACGATCTGGCCGGCTCGGCGCTGTTCGACCGCATCACGCAACTGCCGGAATATTATCCGACCCGCAGCGAGATCGGCATTCTGCAGGACAACGCTCCGGCGATCGCTTCGCTGTTTCCGCAAAACTGCGCCTTGATCGAATTCGGCGGCGGCTCGAGCCGCAAGGCGCGCATCCTGCTCGGCGCCGCGGCAACGGTCGAAGCCTATGTGCCGGTCGATATTTCCGGCGATTTTTTGCAACAGGACGCCGCCCAACTGCGCCGGGATTTTCCGCATCTGGGCGTCTATCCGCTGGTCGAGGATTTCACCAAGCCGTTCGCGCTGCCGCCCGTGATCGCGACGCTGCCGCGGGTCGGCTTCTTTCCGGGCTCGACCATCGGCAATTTCGAGCCGCACGAAGCGTGCAGATTTTTGCGCCATGCCGGCGGCATGCTGGGCGTCGGCGCGCTGTTCGTGGTCGGCGTCGATCTGGTCAAGGACGCGAAAATTCTCTATGACGCCTATAACGATGCCGAGGGCGTGACGGCGAAATTCAATCTCAATCTGTTGGCGCGCATCAACCGCGAGCTCGGCGCAAATTTCAATCTCGACGCCTTCGAGCATCACGCCCTCTACAACAGCGCCCACAACCGGATCGAGATGCATCTCGCGTCGACGCGGCGGCAGAAAGTGCGGATCAACGGCGCGACCGTCGACTTCCGCGCCGGCGAGACCATCCACACCGAGAACAGCTACAAATACACCATCGAGTCATTCCAGGCACTGGCCCGCGGCAGCGGCTGGTCGCCGCTCAAGGTTTGGACGGACGGTTTGTTCAGCGTTCACGCGCTGGTGAATCAGACGACGGACAACAGATGACGGACAACAGATGACGGACAACAGATGACGGACGACGGATTGAGGGTCGGTTTTTCTGTTATCCGTCGTCCGTCGTCCGTCGTCTGACCCATGCCTATCTGCGAAGTCGATCCTTGGCGTTTTCAGTATTTCGACCACGTCAAAACGGCCGCCAACATCCCGACCGAGGACTGCGACGCCTGGCAGTGGTATCCCGCGCATCGCTGGGTCTACGACAAGCTCGCGGTGGCGCTGAGCCAAAATCTTGACGCCGCCCCGCATGGCGTCACGCCAGCACGCTTTCCAGTATTTTCCAAACCAATTATCAATCTCAAGGGCATGGGCGTCGGCAGCCGTGTGCTGAATACGGCCGCCGACTATGAGCGGCATTACGCGCCGGGTCACTTCTGGATGACCTTGCTCGACGGCCTCCACGTCTCCTCCGACGTCGTCGTTGTCGATGGCGAGCCGCGCTGGTGGCGCCACGCCACCGGCAAGCCTGCAGGCGAGGGCACCTTCGACTACTGGACCGTGCATGCCGAGCCGGACGCCGATATCGAGAGCCGTTGCGGCGCCTGGACGCAAAAGAATCTCGCCGGCTATACCGGCATGCTCAATCTCGAAACCATCGGCGGCACCATCATCGAGGCGCATCTGCGCTTCGCCGACCAATGGCCCGATCTCTACGGTCCCGGCTGGGTCGATGCGCTGGTCGGCCTCTATGAGAACGGCGACTGGGATTTTTACGACGACGACCGCAGCGAGGGTTACAGTGTCGTGCTGTTCGGCCCGAACGGCCGCCGCTACCGGCATCCGCCGCAGGCGTTCGTCGACGAGATCAAGCGCACGCCCGGCGTCACCAGTGTGCAAATCTCGTTTCACGAAAACTGGGAACCGGAGCGCCACGCCATGCCGCCCGGCGGTTTTCGCCTGGCCATCGTCAACGGTTTCGATCTCGGCAAGGCGCTTGCCGCGCGCGAGCGGCTCAAGGAGTATTTTCTCTCCGGCGCCGCGTGACTTTACCCTCCCCCTGCAGGGGAGGGTGAACTATAGTCACGGCCTTCCAACGACGAGTAAAAGCTTTGCGCAGATTTGTGCTTGGGCTTACGGCGTCCGCTGTGTTCTGCGCGACAGCGGCACCGGCGCGCGCACAAGATCAGGTCAAGATCGGCCTTGGTTTTGGCTTGGCGTTTCTGCCGGTCTATATCTGCCAGGATTTGAAACTCGTCGAGAAGCGCGCCAAGGAATTGCATCTCGACGTCAAGGCGAGCTATCAGCGCTTCCTCGGCTCAGGCCCGATGCAGGACGCGATCGCCTCGGGTGCGATCGACATGGCGCCCTACGGCACCGCGCCGCTGCTCGCCGCCTGGGAGAAGGGAAAGGACACACCGCAGCAAATCCTCGCCGTGTCCGGCATCACCACCATGCCGCTGACGCTGCTTAGCAATCGACCCAACGTCGCCACGATCGCCGACTTTCAGCCGACCGATCGTATCGCCATGCCGTCATTGACCGCGCCGCAGATGTATCTGCTGGAAATGCAATCGGAGAAAGTTTTCAGGAGTTTCGATAAATTGCAGGATCAGGTGGTCGCGATGTCGCCCGCGGAAACGGTCACTGCATTGATCGATGGTTCGGGCCTGGTGACGGCTTATTTCGCCTCGCCGCCGTTCACGCAGGTGGCGTTGCGCGACGCCAAAGTTCACCGCGTGCTCAGTTCGGTCGATGTGATCAACGGCAAGGCGTCGTTCCTGATCATGGGCGCGACCCGCGCCTATATCGAGGCGCATCCGCAACTGCCGGAAGCGATCGACAAGGCGATCGACGATGCCGCGCGCATCATCCGCAGCGATCCGGCCCGCGCGGCGCAAATCTACCTGACCCATGAGCCGTCGATGTCGCTCAGCGGCCCGATCATCGAAGCGGTGCTTCGCGAGATCAAGGACGAGTTCGGCAGCTCAGTTTACGGCGCGCAGGCTTTTGCCGACTTCATGGGCCGCCACGGCGAGCTCACAACGCCGCCGAAGAGCTGGAAGGACGTCGTCGCGCCGGCGCTGTTGAACTCGCCGAGCACATAGCTGCCCCTTGCTGAGCCTGCTTGACGCTCGCTGCCGCTAAGGCGAGAGTCGCCGCAAGAAAAAAGCACCGAATTTCTCTTGGCTTAACAAGCCATTCCCTGGGAGGACGTCATGCCGAAACGCCGTCAGCAACCTGACGCCAGCCGCCGCAATTTCCTCAAAGGCGCGGGCCTCGTCGGCGCCGCCGCCGCCGCCGCGGTCACGCCGCCAGTCGCCGCCAGTGCGATGCCGGCTGTGCCGGCGGAGAAATTGAAGGCCGCGCTGCCCGGCCCGCGTCAGGTTGCGGCCGAGACCATGCCGCCCAACAGCGATCCGGTGAATCAGTCGTCGAGCGGCGGCGATTTCATGACCGACGTGCTCAATTCGCTCGGCATCGAATACATGGCGATCAATTGCGCCTCGAGCTACCGCGGCCTGCACGAGGCGATCGTCAATCACGGCAACAACAAGCCGGAGATCATCACCTGCGTGCACGAAGACATCGCCGTGCACATGGCGCAGGGCTACGCCAAGATCGAAGGCAAGCCGATGGCCATGGCCTGCCACGGCGTCGTCGGTCTGCAGCACGCCACAATGGCGATGTACAATGCCTGGTGCGACCGCGTGCCGGTGCTGGTGATGGGCGGCAATATCATGGAGGCCGACAAGCGGGCGCCCGGCGCCGAGTGGCTCCATGCCGGCGTGGATATTGGACAAATCGTTCGCGAATTCACCAAGTGGGACGATCAGCCGGCCTCGTTGCAGCATTTCGCCGAGTCGGCGGTGCGCGCCTATAAGATCGCGACGACACCGCCGATGGGGCCGGTGTTCCTGGCGCTCGATGCCGAGCTGCAGGAGAACCCGATTCCCGATGCCGAGTCCTTGCGCATTCCCAAATTCGCCCCGGTGATCCCGCCGCAGGGCGATTCCGCGGCCATCGCGCAGGCGGCCAAGATGCTGGTCGAGGCGCAAAACCCGGTGATCGTGTGCGACCGCGTGGCGCGCACGCCCGCCGGCATGGCCAACCTGGTCGAGCTTGCCGAGACCTTGCAATGCGCCGTCATCGACAATGCCGGCCGCATGAATTTCCCGTCGCGGCATCCGCTCAACCAAAGCTTTCGCCGTGCCATGATCGGCCAGGCCGATGTCATTCTCGCCATCGAGATGAACGATCTGTGGGGCACGCTCACCCATTTCAGCGACCGCATCAACCGCCGGTCACGGCCCGCCTACAAATCCGACACAAAAATCATCACGCTTGGCATGCGCGATCTTTACTTGAAATCCAACTATCAGGATTTCGGCCGCTGGCAGGACGTCGATCTCGACATCGCCGGCGACGGCGAGGCGTCGCTGCCGGCGCTCACCGAAGCGGCCAAGCGCCTGATCGACGACGGCCGCAAGTCAGCCTATGCCGAGCGCGGCAAGAAGCTTGCCGCGGCGCACCTCGCCATGGTCGAGCACTCCAAGACCGATGCGACCATCGGCTGGGATTCGAGCCCGATCACCACGGCGCGGATGTGCGCGGAGGTCTACAACCAGATCAAGGACGAGGACTGGTCGGTGGTCGGCACCGCGATCCGGCTCTCCTGGATGCATCGGCTGTGGGACTTCAAGAAGCCGTATCAGTGGAACGGCGGCTCCGGAGGCGCCGGCGTCGGCTATAACCTGCCCGCTGCGCTCGGTGCGGCGCTCGCCAACAAAAAGCACGGCCGCTTCACGCTTGCCTTCGGCGGCGACGGCGACTTCATGTTCAATCCGGGCGCGCTGTGGACCGCGGCGCACCACAATATCCCGATCCTCTACATTGTGCACAACAACCGCGCCTACCATCAGGAATACATGTATCTCATCGCCATGGCGGCGCGGCATGGCCGCGGCGTCGACAAGATGGACATCGGCACCACGATCAAGGATCCGAATATCGATTACGCCACCGTGGCGCGCGGCATGGGCGCCCACGGCGAGGGACCGATCACCGATCCAAAGGATCTCGCGCCGGCGCTCACCCGCGCCATCGCCGCGGTGAAGGCCGGCGGGCCGGCCGTGGTCGACGTCGTAACCGATCCGCGCTGAGGAGAGTTTTGATGAAAACGTTCAAGCGTATCGCGGTGACGGCCTGCGCCGCGGCCGCTCTCGGCGTCGGCGCGGCCTCGCTTGCCGTGGCGCAGGACGCGCCGCAAGGCAATGCGGCCAACGGTAAGCGCATCTTCCTTGCCGACGGCTGCTTCACCTGCCACGGCCGCTCGGGGCAGGGCGGCGCCTATAACGGCCCGGCGCCGATCCTCGCCCACACCGCGCTGCCGTTCGACGGCTTCAAAGGCCAGTTGCGCAACCCGTCCGACGATATGCCGGCCTATTCCGACGCGGTGCTGTCGGACAAGGACATCGCTGATATTTATGCCTTCGTGCAGACGCTGCCGGGGCCGAGCTCGCCGAAGGATATCGCCATCCTGAACAATTGAGTGTCTTCTCCGCCACGAGACGGCGTCGCTCGCGCGGCTGTGGCGGCGCGCGCTTGTGAGCGCTAATCCGACCAACTACACTTTGTCATATTGCAATCAATAAGACGGAAACACTAGGACATGGCCGACAATACTCTCAATGTCATCACGATCTGCGGCAGCCTGCGCAAAGGCTCCTATAACGCCTCGCTGGCGCGCACCTTGCCGTCGTTGGCTCCGGCAGGGATGTCGATCACGCCGGCGCCGGCCTGGGACAAGATGCCGATCTACAATCACGACATTCAAGCCGGCACCGGCTTTCCCGCCGACGCCGAAGCCTGGGCTGCCGCCATCCGTGCCGCCGACGGCGTGATCATCGTCTCGCCGGAATACAACTGGAGCATCCCCGGCGGATTGAAGAATGCCATCGACTGGGTCTCGCGCATGAAGGACGTGCCGTTCAAGGACAAGCCGGTCGCGCTGCAATCCTGCGCCGGCGGCGTGCTCGGCGGCGCGCGCATGCAATATCATTTGCGGCAGAGCCTCACCTCGATCGACGCTTTCCTGTTCGGCAAGCCGGAAATTCTGGTGACGTTCGCCGCCAAGAAATTCGACGAGAAGACGCTGGAACTGACCGATCAGCCGACCATCGACATCGTCAAGCAGCAGCTCGCCGGGTTTGAGAAATTCATCCGCCGGCTCAACGGAAAGACATAGCCATGGCTCGTCTCGACGGCCGCGTCGCGCTGCTCACCGGCGGCGCCAAGGGCATCGGCCGGCATTATGCCCATCGGCTCGCCGCCGAAGGCTCGCGGCTGATGATCGCCGACATCGCCGACGGCAGGGAACTTGCGGAGGAGATCGCGGGAAAACACGGCGCCAATTCGGTGGCAAGCGCGGTCGCCGACGTCAGCGACGAAGGCGCGGTAAAGGCGCTGGTGGCCAAGACCATGGAGCGTTTCGGCAAGATCGACATTCTGGTCAATAACGCGGCTTTGTTCGCGCCGCTTAAGGAGCAGAAGGTCACCGAGATCGACGTCGGGCTGTGGGATCGCGTGATGTCGATCAATATCCGCGGCGTCTTCCTGATGACCAAGCACGTCGCGCCGCACATGATCGCGCAAAAATACGGCAAGATCATCAATATCAGCTCCGGCACGGTCGCCCGCGGCATTCCTAATTTCGCGCATTATGTGACATCGAAGGGCGCGGTGACGGCATTCACCCGCTCGGTGTCGCGCGAGCTCGGCGAGCACAATATCTGCGTCAACAACCTGGCCCCGGGATTTACGCTGAGCGACAGCGTGATCAACGAGAACCCGGGGCATCTGGAGCATTCGCGGGCGCCGTCGCTGGCGCGCCGCGCGCTCAAGCGCGACGAATTTCCCGAGGATCTGCTCGGCGCGCTGGTGTTCCTTGCCTCCGCCGACAGCGATTTCGTCACCGGCCAGACCATCGCGGTGGACGGCGGGGCGACCAATAATTAACCGGGCAGGCCGCTACGGCCGCATGGCAAGCCTGCCAGTCCCTCGTTTTCGCGCTATTTCCGCTAGCCCCTGCTTTGACTATATTCCGGCGCAGCAACAGGCTTTCGAGCCTTATGGAGGACGCCATGGCGGTCGCGACCGCGAGAAAATCGACCAACGGCAAACCCGGCCCCAAGCACAATATCGAGGCGGTCCGGGAAGCCTATTACGAGCGCATCGCCAAGCGCGACATGGCGCCGCTGTGGAAGGTCATGAAATCGGTGGTCACCAAGGAGCCGGTGACCCGTTGCCAGCCCCATGTCTGGCACTATGACGACGTCAAATCCCTGGTCATGGAGTCGGGCGGCTTGATCACCGCTGAGGAGGCCAATCGCCGCGTCTTGATCCTGGAAAACCCGGCCATGCACGGCGAATCCAAGGCCACCAACACGCTGTTTGCCGGCATCCAGATGATCCTGCCGGGCGAGGTCGCGCCGGCCCATCGTCACGTCTCCTCCGCCATCCGCTTCGTCCTCGACGGCGAGGGCGCCTATACGGCGGTCGACGGCGAGAAGTCTTTCATGTCGCCCGGCGATTTCGTCATCACCGCCAACTGGGCGCCGCACGACCACGGCAACACGTCGAAGAAGCCGATGCTGTGGCTCGACGTGCTCGACTTCCCGGCGGTCAATTTCTTCGAAACCTCGTTCGCCGAGGGTTCTGACGAGCCGACCCAGGAGACCACGCGCAAGGACGGCGATTCGCTGAGCTTCTACGGCTCCGGCGTGCTGCCCGAAGGTTCGTGGGACAGGAGCTACACCCCGGTCATCAACTATACCTATAAGCGCACCCGGCCGATCGTCGAGCGCATGATGCACTCAGGCGATATCGACAAGCGCCATGGCGCCCGTGTGCATTACGCCAATCCGGTCACCGGCGGCCCGGTGTTGCCCACCATGGGCGCCTGGCTCGCCATGCTGCCGAAGGGGTTCAAGGGCGAGCCCTATCGCGCCACCGACGGCACCATCTTCGTCTGCGTCGAGGGCGAGGGCACCACCACGGTCGACGGCAAGGTGCTGGAATGGCGCCCCAACGACGTCTTCGTGGTGCCGCCGTGGAAGCGCTATCACCACCATGCGTCCAAGGAGTCGGTGCTGTTCTCGATCTCCGACCGCCCGGCGCAAAAGGCGCTCGGCATCTGGCGCGAGGGGAAGTGAAGGCGGTTGCCTTCACCCACGACGTTCCGCCGCAACGCGTCGTCTTTGCCTCCGGTGCGCTGGCGCGCGTCGCCGACGAGGCGGCGCGGCTCAAAATCGAGCGCGCGCTCATAATCGCGACGCCGGGCAGCGGCGCACGGCTTGGCGAGAAAGTCAGCGCGCTGCTTGGTACGCGCGTGGCCGCCCTGCACGCGCATGCCGTCGTGCACGTGCCGAAGACGATCGCCGCAGCCGGGCTCGCGGCGGCGCGCGCGAACAAGGCCGATGGATTGATCGCGGTCGGCGGCGGCTCTGCGATCGGGCTTGCCAAGGCGATCGCGCTCGAGACCGGCCTGCCGATCCTCGCTATTCCGACGACCTATTCCGGCTCCGAGGCGACGCCGATCATCGGCATGACCGACGGCGAGCGCAAAATCACCGGCCGCGACGTCAAGGTCGTGCCGCGCACCATCGTCTACGATCCTGATCTCACCCTCGGCTTGCCGGCCGCGGTCAGCGCCGCCAGCGGCATGAACGCCATCGCCCATTGCGTCGAGGCGTTGTGGGTCGACAACCGCACCCCGGTGACGGCTGGTCTCGCCACTGAAGCGATGCGGCGGTTTGCGCATAATCTGCCGGCGGTGGTCGCCGACGGTGCCAATGTCGCGGCGCGCGGCGAGTGTCTCGTCGGCGCCTGGCTCGCGGGAACCGTGCTCAGTTCCGGCACCGCGTTGCACCACAAGCTGGCGCACGTGCTCGGCGGGCTTGGCCTGCCGCATGCCGAGACCCACGCGATCATGCTGCCGCACGTCATGCGCTTTAATCTCGAAGCGGCGCCTGAGGCGAAGGCGCGGCTGCAGGACGCGCTCGGCAGCGACGATCCGGCGGCCGCCGTCGCGGCGATGCTGAAGAGATTCCCGATCCCGCAACGGCTGCGGGATGTCGGTTTCGATGCGGCTAAGATGGATTTTGTCGCCGGCGAGATTGCCGCCGCCGCAATCACCGCGCCGCGGCCGGCGTCGGCGAACGACGTGCGTGAACTGTTGGCGGCGGCGTATTGAGATTTCTTTTCCCTCCCCACAAGGGGGAGGGGAATTTCAGTTCAAGATCTTATCGGCCACGCCGCTCTTGATCAGCTTGCCCCAGCGCGCGCTTTCGCTGCGGATAAAGGCATCGAGCTCTTCCGGCGTGCTGCTCTCGGCGTTCAATCCAGCCTTTTCCAGCCGCGCCGCCATAGCCGGGTCGGCATAGATGGTGGCGATTTTACGCTGGACCTTGTCGACGACCGGCTTCGGCGTGCCGGCCGGTGCGACGACACCGATCCAGGTCGCGCTTTCGGCGATGTCGGGTAGGCCGGCGGCGACGGACAGGCTCGGCACGGCCGGCATGAGCGGTAGCGGGCGGTTACTGTATTTCGCCAGCGCGCGGAATTTGCCGGCCTCGATCAGCGGCAGGCTGTTGGAAACGCTGTCCAGCGCAAAATCGACGGCGCCGGTCAATAGGCCCTGGGTGATGTCGGCGCTGCCCTTGTAGGGCACCAGCGTGACGTCGATGCCGGCGGCCTGCAACAAGGCCAGCGCGCCGAGCCGCGAGGTGATGGTGCCGGCGCCGACATTGAGCTTGCCGGGATTGGCTTTGGCCTTGGCGATCAACTCGGCCATGGTCTTCGGCCCGTCGCTGCGCGTGGTGACGAGCGAGATGTTTTTGGTCAGCAAGGTGACCGGAGCGAAATCCTTCTGCGGATCGTAGGGCAGGTTGGGCATTACCAGCGGATTCATCACCATGGTGACGTCCATGGCGACGAGTAGCGTGTAGCCGTCGGGCGCCGACTTCGCCACCAGTTCGGCGCCGATCGCGGTGTTGCCGCCGGCGCGGTTCTCGATCACCACCGGCTGGCCCCAATGCTCGGACATTTTCGCACCCAGGATGCGGGCGATGGTGTCGGCCGGGCCGCCGGGCGGGAACGGCACGATCATGCGGATGGCGTGGCTCGGATAATTTTTTGCTTCGAGTGCGTCCTGCGCCGACGTCACAGATGGCGTGCTGGCGAACAGCAGGACGGTCGCTAAAGCGCGAGCGATGAAAAGCGCTATTTCCTCCCCCCTTGTGGGGGAGGGTAGGGAGGGGGTGCGCGAGGTAGGGCGCATGCGTTGACGCTTGTGAATCACAAAGACATCCCCCACCCCTACCCCTCCCCACAAGGGGGAGGGGAAAGGTCACTTAAAAATATAATTTGCGTTGTCGTGGATGACATTGCCCCAGCGCTCGGTTTCGCTGTGGACGAACGCCTTGAGCTCTCCGGGCGTGCTCGACACCGCGATGATGCCGGCGTCCTGCAGCCGCTTGGCGACGACGGGATCGGCATAGATGGTGGCGATGAAATGCGACAGCTTGCCGGTGATTTCGCTCGACGTGCCGGCCGGCGCGTAGAACGCAATCCAGGTCGAGATGTCGCCGAGCTCGGGCGCGCCCGCGGCCTCGGCGAGCGGCGGCAGGTCGGGCAGTTGGTCGAGCGGCCGGTCGCTCAATTTCGCCAGGGCGCGGAATTTGCCGTCCTTGATGAGCGGATAGCTCGACGCCATGCCGTCGACGCCGAAATCGACGCTGCCTGTGAGCAGCCCTTCCACCGTCTCGGCGCTGCCCTTGTACGGAATGATGGCGAAGGTCGTGCCAGTGAGCTTTGCGAACAACAGCGCGGCAAGCCGGCCATTGGTGGTGCCGGTGCCGAAATTCAATTTTCCAGGCCGCGCTCTGAGTGCGTCAAGCAGGTCCTGCACCGTGTGAAAGGCGGAGTCGGCGCGCGCTTCAAGCACCGAAATATTCTTGGCGCCGAGCGAGATCGGCTCGAAATCCCGGACCGGATCGTAAGGCAGCTCCTTCTTCAGCAGCGGATTGAGCACCATGGTCGAGTCCATGGCGGCGAGCAGCGTGTAGCCGTCGGGATCGGCTTTGGCCACCACTTCGGCGCCGATGGTGGTGTCGGCGCCCGGGCGGTTTTCGACCACAACCGTCTGGCCCCACGACGCCATCATCTCCTTGCCGATGATGCGCGTGAGAATGTCGGTCGGGCCGCCGGGCGGGAACGGCACAATGATGTGGATCGGCCGGTTGGGATAATTGACGGCTTCGACGTCTTGGGCGCGCACAGGTGCGCTAGCGCCGATCGCAAGTGCGATCAACGCAGCAGCGGCCGTACGGTGCGCGCGGGCGATCATCTCAGTCTTCCAGATCCTTCATCAACCGGCCGAGGCTTGGGATCGGCTCGCCGTCGCCAAGCTTTTCCTTGAGCCGCTTGAGGCAGCCCCAGAGCACTGCCTGGTTGCTGTTGACCACCGGCTTGCCCAGCGCTTCCTCGATCGCGGTCACCGCCTCGATCTGGGTGGTGTTGGTGCAGCTTAGGAAAATGCCATCGGCCTCCGGCGTGTCGTTCTCGCGCGCCAGCTCCAGCCAGCGCTGCGGCGTCACCGCTTCGAAGTCGGCGGCGGTGGCGCATTTGAGCGCCACGTCCTTGACCACGGTGAAGCCGGCGGCGTTCAGATAGCTGATGATCGGCGCATTGGACATGTAGGGGCTGAGCAGTACGAGCTTCTTCAAGCCCAGCACGCGCAATGCATCTTTCACCAGGCTCGACGTCGACAGCGCCTCGATGCCGGTGGTCTTCTGAATGAGATTGATGATACGCGCCTCGCCGTCGGCGCCTTCCTTCATCGATGTATTGGTGCAGTGGAAGACGATGAGGTCGGGCCCGGCGTCGGCCAGCGTGCCGGCGGCGTGGGCGATCTCGTCGGTCAGCTCGGCAACCGTCTTGCCCGGCTGCCCGGCGACCCGGCCGCGCGCCACGTAAATGCCCAAGCCCTCGGGCGCGTAGTGGTTGAATTGCGGCTCGGTCATGCGATTGACCGAGGGTATGATCAGGCCGATGCGCGCGCGCGGCTCGGCAAGCGCGGCGGCGAGGGGCTCCTGCTCTGCGATGGCGTCCATGTTTCGTACTCCTCTTCGCTCTACTGTACCGATAATCCGACGCTTTTGGCCAAGGCCCCCCAATAGGATACTTCCTCGGCCAGGAACGTATTGAGGCCGGCGACGTCCACGTCCATCGCCAAGGCGGCCTGGCGCTGAAAGTAATCGCGGACTTTCGGGGGTCTTCAGGATGCGGCGGACCTCCCGGTTGAGCTTCTCGACGATCTCCGGCGGCAGGTTCTTCGGGCCGGTGAGCCAAAACCAAGTGTCGCCGTGCACCTCGGGATAGCCCTGTTCGGTAAAAGTTGGAATGTCCTTATAGACCGGGTTGCGCTCGGTCGAGGTCACGGCGACCGCGGTGACGGCGCCGGCCTTGATCTGCTCGCCCGACGTCAAAAGCCCGGTCATCGACAGCGCGATGTGGTTGCCGAGCACCTCCATCAAACCGGAATTGGGCGCCGGCACATGCACGAGATCGATGCCTGCCTTGCGTTTGAACTCTTCCATCATCAGCTGGCCGAGCGAGCCCGGACCGGGCGACGAGAAGGTCAGCAGCGTCTGCCGGGCGCGGGCGGTTTTGACCAGGTCGGCCAGGTTGCCGATGCCGAGCGTCGGATTGGCGATCAGCACGAAGCCGTCGGCGCCGATCATGGCGATGTGCGAAAAATCCTTGATCGGGTCATAGCCGACATTGGGATTGATCGCGGGGCTGGTGATGTGCGGCCCGGAGCCGCCGATCATCAGCGTATAGCCGTCGGGCGCGGCGCGCGCGGTGAGCGCCGCGCCGATGGTGCCGCTAGAGCCCGGATGGTACTCGATATAAAATTGCTGCCCGAACGTTTCCGACAGTTCCTCGGCGATCAGCCGGCCGAACTGATCGGCGCTGCCGCCCGGCGAGAAGGCGACGATGATCTTTACCGAGCGCGTCGGCCAGTCTTGCGCGGATGCCGGAGCAGCCGCCGGCGCGGTCAGCATCGTGGCGGCCAATGCGAGCGTCGCGACTGTTCTCATAGGGCTGTCCGTTCCGTCGCCACGAGCCGCATCAGGCCATCGCAGGATATCGCCTTATCGAGCGCCATGACCGCGTCGACAAGACGATTTCGGGCCTCCGGCGCGAGATGACGCCCGGTGACGCCGGCGAATTTGTCCAGCACCGTTTGCGTGTCGAGGCCGTCTGGCGAAAAGCCGGGCGGCTGGAGGATTTCCACGTCGTAAGGCCGGCCGTCGTGCCCTGTGGCGTGCAGCGCGCACGGATAGGCCTCGGCGGCGCGGCGGGTCAGATCGGCATCGGTCGTGATGTCGAGGCGCGTCATCAGCGCGCGCACTTTGGCGTCGATCCAGCGCGCGTTGTCGAATTGGCGCAGTCCGAACGCGCCGTCGATGAGCGCAACGGCGATGAGGAAATGCAGGCTGTGGTCGGCAGCCTCGCGGGATCGCGGCTCGATGCGGCCGGGATCGGCAAGCCAGCGGCGCACGATGGGCAGGTCGGCAAGCGTGACGCGGATGGATTTGAGCCGATCGACGTTGCCGCCGACCAGACCATGCAAGGCGATGCCGGCCGCGATCGCGCTCTGGCCGCCGGCAAAGCACGGATAGGCCTTTATCGCGCTGCGCATGATGAAGCTATCGTCTGGCAACGGCGCGCCGAATATGTCGCCCGCCGGACCGCGTGGGAACACCGCTCTGAGGCCGCGTTCGGCTTCGAACAGATCGAGCGGGCCGCTGACGCCTTGTTGCGCGAGCAGCGTCGCCTGCATGCCGTTCTGGGCGATCAGCGCGTTGGCGATGTTCTTCGCAGCCGATATGCCGCCTTCGCGCACCGCGACCGGCGTCGGTGCGCGCGCGGCGCCGAGCGCGATGGCATGTCCAAGCTTGTCCTCAGGCAGCCGCATCATCCAGCCGGCGACGGCCGGCGCGACCACGCCGGAAATGGTGATGCCGTCCCATATCGAGTCGACGTCCATCAATGCTTTGCCGCGGCCGTAGATTTCGTAGGCGAGCACGATTGCGGCGAGGAGGTCGCGTCCGCGTGAATGCCCCAACAACTCGGCGGCGGCGAGCGCGACCGGGATATTATCGCTCGGATGGCCGCCGCGGGCGCCGCTGTGCGGATGGGCGCCGACCACATAGTCGTTGAGATCGAGGACGCGGATCAGCGTGCCGTTGGCGAGCACCGCACTTGGCGCGCTCATGCCGCGCGAACGGCCGAGCACCGTGCATTGCGGTTTTTCGCCCAGCGCGTCGAGCGTCGCCAGCACCGAACGCGCGCAGTCATCATCCAGCGCCGCAAAACCGCAACCGAGCGTATCGAGCAGCAAGAGCTTCGCCCGCTCGATGGCGCGTCGCGGAAAATCCTCGGCGCGCAATGCGCAGAGCCATGCGGCAAGCCGCGCGATGGCGCCTTGAGCTGAATGCGACAAATCTTCGACCTCGCGCCGCCGCTCTCTCAATGGCTTGACGCGCGCGGTTGCTCCGGATGCAGGATCAGCTTCTGCACGCGCCAATTGAGGATTTCGGCGACGTAGAGCATGTTCTCGTTCGGGCAGGCGATGGCGTGGATCCAGCCGAACTGCTTGAGCTGCTTGCCGGAGCGGCCGAGCATGCCCAAGACCTTACCGTCCAGGCTCAGCTTGTAGATGCGGCCGGGGAAGGCGTCGGAGACAAAGAGCACCTGGTTCGGCGGCGGCGTGATGCACAGCGTCCACGGTGCGCCGGGCGTCATGGTGCCGCCGTTCTGCAGGTAATTGGTCAGGTCCGGCTTGTTGCCGATCGCCGGCTGCGCGTCCGGCTCCGGCGGAATGTCGATGGTCATGATGCGCAACAGTTTGCCGTCGCTGTCGAACACCTGGATGCGGCGGTTGCCGCGGTCGGCGACATAGATGGTGCCCTTGGCATCGGCGGCGATGTTGTGGACGGTGTTGAACTGGCCGTCGCCTTTGCCGGGCGAGCCCCAGGACGCCACCCAGTCGCCGTCCTTGTTGAGCTTGGCGACGCGGGAATTGATGTAGCCGTCGCTGATGAAAATGTCGCCCGCCGGATCCCAGGTGACGTCGGTCGGCTGGCGGAAGCGGCCGTTCTGCGCCGGCAACGGCGGATTGACGTGCTCATAGGGTTTGGTGTCGGCGTCGGAGGCTTCCGGCTTGCGCCCGATCACCATGGTGACGTGACCTTCCGGATTGAAGCGGACGATCATGTCGGAGCCCTTGTCGATCACCCAGATATTGTCATCCTTGTCGATGCGCACGGCGTGGGCGAACGACCAGGCGTAAAGGTTCTTGCCGATCTCGCGGACGAAGCGGCCGTCGGCATCGAACTCCCAAAGCTGCGCCGCCGTATTGGCGAAGGCCGGGCCGTGGCTCGAGCCGCCGCGGTGGAAGACGAAGATGTGGCCCTTGGAATTGACCGCGACGCCCGCGGCCTCGCCCATATTGAGGTCGGTCGGCAGCTTCAGGAAATTCGGCACCGAGTCGTAGGGGATCAGCGGGGCCGTCGGTTGCGCCGCCTGCTGGGCGATGGCGGCCGTGCTGAGCAGCGCGAAAACGGCGAGCAAAAGGCGCTTCATCGGGTCCTCCCTTGACGGCTTTTCGTCAGTATATATTGCAAAGCGCGCGGGCGGGAACCGCGCGCGAGGGAACGAGGCGCGAATTGGCGATGGATGCACCGGCCAAAAAGTCGAAGCTGATCAAGGGCGCGACCGGCGACTGGGAAGTCGTGATCGGCCTGGAGGTGCATGCCCAGGTGACGTCGGAGGCCAAACTGTTCTCCGGCGCCTCGACCGCGTTCGGCGGCGAGCCCAATTCGCACGTGTCGCTGGTCGATGCGGCGATGCCGGGCATGCTGCCGGTGATCAACGTGGAATGCGTGCGTCAGGCGGTGCGCACCGGGCTTGGGCTCAAGGCCAAGATCAACCTGAAATCGGTGTTCGACCGCAAAAACTATTTTTACCCTGACCTGCCGCAGGGCTACCAGATCAGCCAGTACAAGTCGCCGATCGTCGGCGAGGGCGAAGTTTTGGTCGACATGCCCGACGGCGAGACCGTGCGGGTTGGCATCGAGCGGCTGCATCTCGAGCAGGACGCCGGCAAGTCGCTGCACGACCAGAATCCGTCAATGTCGCTGGTCGATCTCAACCGCGCCGGCGTGGCGCTGATGGAGATCGTGTCAAAACCCGATCTGCGCTCGGCCGACGAGGCCAAGGCCTTTATGACGGATATGCGTGCCATCCTACATGACCTCGGTACGTGCGACGGCGATATGGAGAAGGGCAATCTGCGCGTTGACGTTAACGTTTCGGTACGCCGCCCAGGCGAACCGCTCAGCACCCGCTGCGAAATCAAGAATCTCAATTCGATAAATTTCATCGGCCAAGCGATTGATTACGAGGCGCGTCGCCAGATCGATACCCTAGAGAACGGCGGAATAATCCGGCAGGAGACCCGGCTGTTCGATCCCGATAAGGGCGAAACGCGGTCGATGCGTACTAAGGAAGAGGCGCACGACTATCGCTATTTTCCTGACCCCGACCTGTTGCCGCTGGAGATATCGGAATCGCTTGTTGATTATTTACGAAAGGACTTGTTGGAACTACGGAAGGACAAGAGGGCCCGTTTCATCAGCGACCATGGGCTGTCGGCTTACGATGCCGACGTGCTAGTGGCTGAGCGCGAGAGAGCCGAATATTACGAGGAGATCGTGAAAGGGGGGGCTGAGCCTAAGGCGGCCGCAAACTGGCTTATCAACGAGTATCTAGGCCGGCTGATGAATCGACCTAGTGAACAACGGCACGGGATGCCAAGCGTGAATCAAACCGCTGCCACATACTCAGAGACCTTGAATATGCCATCAGAAGGTGGGCAACGGCCAGGAATGCCAAATGTAAGGAGTAAAATAATTTCGGCAACGGTCGGACCCCTACCGCTGAAACACTTACCACCGGCGACGCATACGTCGATCTTGTCCATGGTCTCGTCAGGTTTGATTTCTAGCAAAACTGCTAAGGACGTGCTGGACCATATGATGCTGAATCCCGGCGAAGATCCGCGGGAATACGTCGAGAAGCATAACTTGCAGCAGGTGACCGACCTCTCCGCGATCGAAAAGATCGTCGACGATGTCGTCGCCAAGAACCCCGACAAGGTCGCCGACGCCAAAGCGAACCCGAAGGCGATCGGCTGGTTCGTCGGCCAGGTGATGAAGGCGTCGGGCGGCAAGGCCAACCCGCAGGCGGTCAACGATCTGCTCAAGAAGAAGCTCGGCATCTAAGCGGAGCGGCGTATCGCTGCCGCGCGCGCGTGCGCGCGAACGCTCCGCGCCCTCCTCGCAAGTCGAAACGGAACCGAAATCTGCCGCGCAATGTCGCCGCGCGCGGTCGGCAAACGTGCCGTCGTCGCGAATCAGTTGGCACTGATTCGCGCGTTTTGCGCCGCGTGAGGCCCTTCAACACGTCCATAAACGCATTCGCCGCAAAATTTTTTTTGCGTCGCGAAGTTGACTGCGCGGGCGTTATCGCGTGCGCAAGGATCTCCCGCGAGATATCGTTGTGGCGTCGGAGTTTCTCGCCGTGACAAAAATTGCGACAGCGCAGAAACCCTTAATTCATCGGCATTTTCGCGCTATATGCAGTTTTGTGCGGAAAATATCGCGCGCGAAAAAATTGTTGCCGTGACGTTGCGCCCGCGATGCCGCCGCGAGCCGCCTGCGAAGGTCGAAGGAGCGGGTTACACACAAAATCTAGTGGAGTGACTGTTCTTTTTTCCCGGCTGTAGTAATCCGGTCGTAGTGTCCGTCGATTCGCGACGGCACTGCACTGAGTCGCCACCCACTCAAGCTAGGAGGGCAGCAATGGCGAAGAAGAGAAAGAAAGCAGCGGCGAAGAAACCGGCGAAGAAGCGTCGGAAGAAGAAGTAGTCTACGCCGTTATCGGTCTTCGACGATACTCGAAGATCGCGTCACACGGGCCGGCCAACGTCGACGGTGGATCGACATCAGCCCAAGACGGGCCGGCCAAGTGATCGACGGGGGGCGTCGGCGTGACGGGGGTTTAAGCTTCGCGAGCGCGCGCATCGCGCGGTAGCGAAGACGGGATGGAAAAATCCGAACCTCACCTCGGCACAAGCCGATGGCTTGATCCTCAGGCCTCGCCGACGCCCTCGGTTTGTTGGCGGTGTCCTCTAATAACTTGGATCGGCGCCGTGGAGCAATTCCATGGCGCCGTTTTTCTTATCAGCATAGCGCCGACGCATCGCATGAAGCGCGCCGTCAAGCGAGGAGCGAAATCGAGCCGCCGGCGCGGCGCCGCGCCGATCGAACTCTATTACTGGCCGACGCCGAACGGCTGGAAGATTTCCATCATGCTCGAAGAGTGCGGGCTGCCCTACGTCGTGCATCCCGTCGACATCTCCAAGGGCGAGCAGTTCACTCAGCGCTTCCTCGCCATCTCGCCGAACAACCGCATTCCCGCCATCGTCGATCCGAACGGCCCCGGCCGGCGGCCGATCCCGGTGTTCGAGTCCGGCGCCATCCTGCAATATCTCGGGCGCAAGACTGGAAAGTTTTATCCGCGCGACGAGCGCGCCCGTGTTGCGGTCGATGAATGGCTGTTCTGGCAGATGGGCGGGCTCGGCCCAATGGCCGGCCAGGCGGTCCACTTCCGCCGCTACGCGCCGGAGCAGATCCCATACGCGCTTGCGCGCTACACCGACGAGGTCAACCGGCTCTACGGCGTGATGAACACGCGCCTTGCCGGACGCGAATTCCTGGCCGGACGTTATTCAATTGCCGACATCGCCTGCGTGGGCTGGGTCCGCCTCGCAGAGCGGCAGGGCCAGGATCTGGCGCAGTTTCCGCACCTCAATCGCTGGTTCGAAGCGATCCGCGCCCGGCCGGCGGTCAAGCGCGCCTTCGCCATCCGCGTCGAAGCAGCGTCGAAGGTCGACGTCAACGATCCAAAAGTGCGCGCGGTACTATTCAGTCAGCGGGCTAGGTAGGGCGTGCGCCACCCGACGTCGCGATCAATTCGCCCGCGTCCAGGTCTGCGTCTTGCAGATGAAACCCATCACGCAGCCTTTGAGCTCGGCGGTATTCGGCCCGGTCAGGGTGAACGAGCCGGTATAGGTCTTGCCGTCGGAGGCATTGTAGACGTTGCCGCTCCATTGGTTGGGTGTGCCGCTCGGCTTCATGCCGAGCACGATCGGCACGCCAAGGAGCGGCCGGGTCTGCTTGCTGGCGTCGGCATTGTTGCTGTCGGTCTTCGGCCGGCCGGTTGACGGATCGTTCGGCTCCTTGAGCCAGACCAGCGAACCGCACAACGCGCCGGCGCAATTGGTGATGCGCACCTGGCTGTCCTTGTCCGCGGTATACCAGGTGCCAAGCGCATCGGCGGCGCGCGCCGGCCCGCTCGGGGCAAGCGCGATCGCCGACAGCACGATGGTCGAAAGCCAAAGTGCCAAACGAAACGTTTTCATCAAGAGCCTCTCATGCCGTGTGCGGCGCGGCCGGGACCATAGTCGAGGCGGCGCGAATTGCCTAGTTGGCGGGCTTTTCTCGGTTCTTGCGGTCGGGCGGCGCGGCGTTGCTTAACGCAGTCTTGCCGAAAACAACGCAAGCCTACGCCGCGCGGTTCAGATTCGATTCATCGCATTACTTAAACCACCATTCAAATCTTCCAAGGATTATCGGCGTGTTGGCCCGGGGGAATAAGGGCAAACGAAAGCGGACAGGAACAAGGCGTAGACAGGGGATTGTTATGGCTCGTTTTGAAATTCTCGACAGTAACATGGCACCGCTCGGCGAAGGGCCGGCATCGGGAGACATGCTGTTCGAGCTCGGCATGATGTATTCGGTCGGCCGCGACGTGCCGGTCGATCTCGTCTCGGCGCACAAGTGCTTCAATCTCGCGGCGGTGAAGGGCAACACCGATGCGATCCGGCTGCGGCGCGAAATCGCCAATCAAATGTCGGATGCCGAGATCGCCGTGGCGCAGCGCGCCGCGCGCGATTGGCTGCGCGGCCATGCCGAAGTGCCGGCACCGGCGCCTGCCATGGCGGCCTGACACCGCTACTCGCTGCGCATTTTAGTGGAGCATGATCTTTTCCGAAAGCCGGTACCCATCACCGGATCAAGTCCGGTGACCGGCTTTTTCGGGATCATGCTCTACGGTTTGCGGACGAAGAACTGGTACATCTTGGCGAAGGTCGCGGGCGCTGCCGTCTCGAAGGCGTGCCAGCGATCGAGATCAAGCGCCGCTGCCGCTTCCGGAAACCGCGCCGCAAACTGCTGCAGGGTTGCCGCATCGAGCACGAAGCCGGTGAGCTGCACGCCGTTCTCGGCCAGGAACGCCTTGATCTGTGGCAACGTCATCTGATGTTCCTGGACGTGGAAGATCAGGTCGCGGCATTCATTGGTGGTGAAGAAATCGCTGAACGCGCTCGCCGACTTCAACAGCGAACCGTCCTGCGCCGCCAAAATCTCCTCGCGACAGCGCCGGATATCTTCCGCAATCGGCTGGTAGCCGCGCTCGGCGATCAGCGCGCGCGCGGCGACGACGTTCTGGCGCGCCAATTTGCTGTAGAGGCCGACCTGCATCACGCCGCCCGGCCGCAATAGCGACAGCAGCGCGCGCCAGCCCTGCCACGGATCGCCGAGATGGTGCAGCACGCCGGACGCGTCGATGAAATCAAAACTGCGGCCGATCGCGGCCGCCCTGGTGATGTCGGCTTGCGCGAACTCGATATTGTGAAAGCCGAGCGTGCCGGCCATGCGCTTGGCGTAGCCGAGGCTGGCGAGGCTTAGATCGATGGCGAGGATGCGCGCGTCGGGCGCTTGTTGCGCAAAGGTGATGGCGGATAGCCCGGTGCCGCAGCCGGCAATCAGCACGTCGGGAATTTGCCCGGGCTGGCGGCCGGCGAGAAGCGTGTGTTGCTGCGGCAGCGCCGGCTTGGCCCAGCGCGGGTAGGGGTTCTCCTCATATTGC
>Ga0310038_10000507_pt1 | contig 32635 bp, 38 predicted proteins | sample Sb_taG_6_FD_200461 | JGI IMG/M metagenome (GOLD analysis project Ga0310038, IMG submission 200461) | Peat soil microbial communities from Weissenstadt, Germany - Sb_50d_4_PS metaG (v2) (version 2) | ecosystem: Environmental > Terrestrial > Soil > Wetlands > Peat | place: Germany: Weissenstadt... | reverse complement strand
GAGGCCGTCTGCAGCTTCTACGAGCGCCTCGGATACGATTGGCGCAATCTGATCTTCATGCAGAAGTGGTTGCGGACCGACAACGCTGCGGCTCGAGATTCCGACCGAGAGCGTCCCGGATCCAGTCGCGCTCGCCGGCAAGTCGCGGGAACGCGCTGAGACGAACTCGGGCGCAGAGGTAAGAGGAGCGGCATTCATCACGCGAAGATGGCGGCATCGAGTTTTCCCGTGCTGCCCACCCCCCATACGCGGGTCGGAGTGGGCGGTGTGCTGATTCGTCAAGGTCGTGCGTTGGTGAATCGAGCGGTCTATCGGACTCGATTCACGATCCCGAGCGGCTACGTCGACTCGGGAGAATCGCTCCAGGTCGCCATCCGACGCGAGTTCGAAGAGGAATCGGGGGTCAGGATACGTGTGGGCCGGCTGCTCCTCGTACGCCACAAGGTGCTGCGCGCCGAAGAAAGCGACGTCTACTTCGCTTTCGCTGTCGATCACGTCGCTGGCGAGCCGGCCGCGCTCCCGCCAGAGATTGCGGAAACCCGTGAGGTCGCGTTGGCGGACGTGGCGCAGGCCCCGTGGATCTCCGAGTTGTCCCGACTGGCGATCGAGCTTGCCGCCGGGAACTCCCCCGGATGGCCCCGGTCCCCCTGGAATGGAGGGGAGGTGCCGGGGCTCTTCAGCGAGGCCTTTCACCCCGACCCGGGTCGGAGGGACGACGTCGTGCTACGAACCCTTGGCCGAGAGGGATTGACCGAGAAGTAACCCCACGGTCAGCGCATCCGGGGCTTCTTCCGCTGCCCGGCAGAGCTCTCTTTCGTGCTGAAGTACTTCTTCATCGGCTCCCAGTAAAACTCGTACCAGCCCTTGTCGACACCGTCCCGGAATTCGTCGGGGATTCCTAGGTGATCGACCGAGATTCGAGTCCCCCTGCCGGTGGACTTGAATTCCAGGCGCAAGATTGAGTAACTTCCTTCCGGCCACTCGCTGGCACGCCATGCCTGCACGATCCGACGGGACGGCACGAGCTCTACATTGAACCCAGAGATGTAGGAGTCACCGGCGGAGAACCTACCCCCCTCCTTCCGGCTCATCTTGGCCGACTGTCCGGTGATCCTTGCATGTCGGTCGCTGTCGAGGTAGGCCTCGTAGACCTGTCGTGGCGTCGCGCTGATCTCTACTTCGTGGTGCACCGGTTTGCACATGGTTCCGTCCCTCCGATTTGCAGGCCGATTTTCCCCAGGCACGCAATATATTTACCCATTTGGTTTACTATCGTGTCTGGCGAGCGGCGATGAGGAAATCTCCGAAGACGCATGGAGGACGGACGGAGGACTCCCTCACGCTACTTTTCCACGCGCTGGGCGACGCAACTCGGCGTCGACTGCTCTCGCAACTCGCTCTGGGCCCGGAAAAAGTCACGGACCTGGCCCGACCCTTCCGCATGAGTCTGCCGGCGGTCTCCAAACATCTCCGGATTCTTGAGCGCGCCGGATTGGTGTCTCGCGTGGTCGACGGACGCGTCCATCGACTGACCTTGACCGGAGAGCCATTGAAACAGGTCGAGGTCTGGCTGGATCCGTTCCGCTCCTACTGGAAGCAAACTCTCGGAGCGCTGAGGGACGACCTACGGAAGTATCCTCCGAAAAAGGATTGAACGTCCCCATAAACGGTGACTCGCATCAAGGGAGCTCTAGCCCATTTGGGATTAGCCCGTTGCTGGCCCCTCGAAGGGTTGTGCAGCTTCAGTGAGACTGGCGCTTTCGGGGAGGGACCCCGGACTTGGCCGAAGCACGCTTCCGGCCGGGGGCCCGCGAATTCAGGGTCGCCCGGACCATGGACGTAGGAACCTCGAAGAGCCAGAAGACATTCCCGTCGGGGTCGGCAAACTTCGCCATCGTTCCCCACTTCTCCCTCTTGGGAGGCTCGGGGAACTTCACCGCTCCCTTGATCATGCGGGCGACCATGACGTCCATTTCATCGGTCACGAAGGCGATCCCGGTGTCCCCCGGCTCCAGGGGGACGAATCCCTCGCACAGGTGCAGAATGAAGCGTTCCCCGGGGGGAGCGACGAGGATGGCATGCCCCGTGCCTCCCACGGTGAAGGTTGAGAAGCCGAGGTTCTTCGTCCACCACTTAGCGGATGCCTTGGCGTCCGAGACGACCACCGCCACATCAGCGATCGCTATCAACCATCGTCCGAAGTCTCCCTCCTTCATCAGCTGATGGGTGGCTGCCGTGCCCCAATGGAGTGGGAGGGGGTTCACCGTGCCTCGCAAACCCTTGGCAGCCGGGGAGCATAAGGCACGAACTTGACGGCCGACGTCACGGTACGCTCGCTGGCCCTCTCGGACCAATCGGCCTGGCTACAATTGCGCTCGAAGCTCTGGCCAAGGCACTCCCCCGAGGAATTGAAGCAGGAAGTGGAAAGTCACCTAGAGGAGCGCGGATTCTGGCGGCTGGGCACGATTTCGATTCCCTTTGCAGTGTTCGTGGCCGAAGACGTCTCTCGCACGATCGTCGGATTCATCGAGGTGAGCGCGCGTCCGTTCGCTCCGGGCTGTCAGACCGCGCCCGTGGGTTATCTGGAAGGCTGGTACGTCCTCCCCGACCACCGACGGCGCGGCGTAGGTGGCGCGTTGGTCCGTGGCGCGGAGGATTGGGCGGGCGCCCGCGGTTGCGTTGAAATGGCCTCCGATACGTGGGACGACAATCCTGCGTCACAGCAGGCCCACAAGTCGCTCGGATATGCCGAGGTGGATCGCGTCATCCACTATCGTCGGGACCTGCGTTGAGCAGGTTCGTTGCTGGTGTCGATCCTGCTGGTGTCTCCTTTCGTTCGACCGGAGGGGGGCCCGGTGCGCGGCAGGAACTCGACAAGCCTTCCTGGTCAATCGCCGTATTGGGATCCGGGATCGGTTCGATCCGGGTGATCTCCCGAAACTATGGGCGAGTCGGCTCTCGAAACATGCACGTATTGATGCGGATTTATCCTCATAAGTCGTATAACCATTCGGCTTTATTTAGCACGAATTTATCTGCCATTCGACGGGCGAGTGCATCGTCCGTCGGGTCCTCATGAAGATTTGGAGAAAGGGGTTCGCTTCGAGAAACGCGATCGTGGCAATCATTGCCCTCTCGGTGCTGGTGTTCAGTGGAAACAGCATCGCTACCCCGAATCACTCTGGCGGTGGCTCGGGGGCCGCCGTAAAGGTCCATCTCGGAAATGCGCCGTCATACGCGGGCCCGGCGAGCAAGTTCCTGACGGGTCCGATCAAGATCACGCCGACCCTGGGCATCGCGCTTACGCCCCCCAAGGTTTCTCTTGCTCAGATGTCTCAAATTCATATTCCAGACCCGAAAGCGCTGGAACTCAAGAACGCAGCGACCCGAACAGCGGGCGTCGCGCCGCTCGTCGCTACGCTCCCTCCAACTTTGAGCTGTCAGCCGAGGGCCCTCGGGTGTGACACGATCAGCTCGAGCGCAGCCGGAGCGACCTCGGCGATCGGAGTCAGCGCCGCGAACATGCTGGGCGCCTACGGGGCAACTGTCGAGCCCCCCGACCAGAGCATCTGCGCGGGCGCCGGGCACGTGATGCAGGTCGAGAACATCGGTGAACTGCGAGTGTTCAACCTCAAATTCGGCGATGGAACGGCCGTCATCACTCTGGACAACCTGATGGGACTGACCGGTTTGGGCTGGAGCAGTGGCGGCGACATTTCTTGTCTCTACGATTACGACAACGGCGGACACTGGTTCATCACGGAGTTCGTATCGACCACTCCTGAGCTCGCCGGCGGTGTGTTCGCCGGTTGCTTTGCAGGCGTTCTCGATACCTGCCGCGAGGGGATCGCTGTCAGCGTGACCAACGACCCGACGGGGGCGTGGAATGTCTACTTCCTGGACCCGAACTTCGTCAACACCGACCCGGGCGTTGGCTTCCTGCTCAACGATTTCGCGAAGATAGGGAACACGCGAGACGCGTTCCTTCTTTCCTACGACGAGTTCAACCAGAACGGATCTACCATTCCGGCGTGCCCCGCGTACGGGTGCTTCGGAGTCAACGGAGCGCAACAGTTCGCGATCAGCAAGAACGCGCTGGAGCTCGGCTACCCGGTCAGTGAGCCCTTCGGAGGACCGGACCCGTTCCTCAACGTCCTGTATGAGAACATGGGCTTCGACCCGACGATTCAACCTCCGGACGGGGCACAGTGCGGAGCCACCCTACCCGCCACCTTCGTTTGTTGGTTCCAGGTCATCCCGGCCATGACCCCCGACCCGGCCCAGTACGACAATTCCTGGGGCGGCAGCGGATTCATGATTGGGTCGCTGGACTTCTTTGGCGCAGGGGACACTCGGATCGCGGTCTTCGACTGGACCGGGCTTTCCGCCCTGAACAGCCTCGGCTGCTCTACCTGCACCGGGGTTGCCTTCGGTGGCCAGATTCTGTCGGGCGCTCTCGGTTACCTGGATGAGGGATCCAACTGCGCCGCAAGTACCGGCGGATTTTGTGGCCTCGCGGCACAGAAGGCCGGTCCGATTCCGCTCGGGGACAACTGCGCGGTCTCGCCCTACCTGTTGAACACGAGCCCCGTGGCCTCGTGTCCCGAAGGTGGGATCGCAACCAACGGCGACGGTGCCACGCAGGTATCGTTCGCCGGCGGCCAGGTCTGGTCCGCGGTCAGCACGCTCGTCGTCCAGCAGTTCGGGAAGGGCACGTGCGGGAAGACCGCCGAGTGCGAGATACACGTGGGTGCGGTCTACTTCGTGATCGGTACGAGCAAATTCGACTCGAAGGGAGTGTTCAAGCTCACGGATGAGGGAATGGTCTCGGCGGCGCACGAGGACATGGAGTTCCCGGCGATTGCCGCCGGCGGCGCGGGCTATCCCGCCGCGATCATGACCTTCACCCTGTCCGGTGACGGCGGCCCGACCGGGGCGGACCATGGAGGGTTCTATCCCAGCACTGCCTACGTCCGGCTGAGCACGAGCTCCCACGGTGCCTTGGGGGACGTCATCCACATCTCCGCGAAGGGCCAGTCCCCGCAGGACGGATTCACGGAGTACCAGGGCTTCCCCGGACCTATCCGACCCCGGTGGGGCGACTATAACGCCGCGATCTACGTGCCCGGAGCGGGCGGCGGGTTCTACTTCGCGACGGAGTACATCGCGTACCCCAACTGCAGCGACGCGGCGTTCCTGGTCGACCCGTCGTGCGGCGGGACCCGAGCTCCGTTCGGCAACTGGGGCGATTCGCTCAACTGGGTCGGCTAGTAGGGCTCCCGGCGAGCCAGCCCCCGCAACCCCTTCCTCCCTTTTCTATCTCCTTGCGGACAGCCATGTACCGAACTGTCCGCCGGGGATGCTCGAAGTGTAGGCGTCACTCGAGCGGCGAGATTCCTAGATCACTTGGGCCCACGGGAATCCGCTTTCCTGAATACTCAGCATCCACGCACTCGGAGTTCGGCTCTCGGGGCCGGATATTGCCGCCGCTCGACAGGCTCCCGGCCTAGAGTCCGACGCGTTCGGTGACCTGCCGCCAACGCTCAGGGGTAAGGTGTTTCGTGGCGATTCCAGAGATGAACTGGAACACCTCCGGGGGCGATGTCCGTTTGATACCGCCAACCATCTCCGTGAGCTCGTCAATGTTCAACGACGGGAACATCCAACCCAGGATCGAGGCGAGGCGGTCCGGAGGCATTCCGCGCATGATGGCGCCCCGCATCGCTCGCATCTGATCGTCCGAGAAGTGCTCTCGCATGAACGGGACGAGCGTCTCTTCCTCACGATTCATGTGCGTAAGGTAGGCCGCGAAGAACGCGTTGGTCTCCTGGGTCAGCGTCAACCCCTGGCGGACGCGCTCCGGAGCGTGGGGCAGCGTCACGAGCTCATGCGCCATCTTCGTGATCACCCCGAGGCGCCGGGTGAGGTCATGATGATCGTCGATGAAGCTTTGGATGAGGTCCGGCGTGTACGTCGCGATCGATGGGAACACTTCCTTCTCTTCGTCGGAAGCATGGTGGTGAAGGATGCACAAGACGCACCCGGCGGAGACCGCCGCGGTGAACTCGTGCTCGAGGTCGGCGAGCAGTGGCTTCGACGCCGTCAGATCGGCGAAGTCGTTCGTTTGCATCCGGCTACCGACGTTGTAGATCATCGATCGGATCGCCTTGTGAATGGGCGTGAACAGATCTTCGGTCGCGGTCATTTCCTTCTAGGGCCTCCCGAGGGGTCCGACCGCGATTTCACTTCCGGTTGATATTCCCATCGCCGACTGGCCCTTCCCCGCGCAGTCCGAGGCACGGAGGACACGACGACATCTCACAAGGAACCGGGCACCCCGGGATCGGTGTAGTGGACGTCGCACCCATCCCTATGGGCAGCGGAATCCGTAGAGACCCAGTCCGGTTCGGCCTTCGGGAGTGCCCTCGCGGTCCTTCGCCCAGTCTCGCAGGGCATCGCATAGCCCGCCCGATGGTCCGTGATCGGCGATAGCGACCGCGCCCGAGGGAAGCCGGGGGTCGAGCGTTTGGAATTCCTCGCGAGCCACCGTATCATCGTGGGGAACGTCGTAGATGAACAGCCCCACCTCATCCAGCTCCTCGGCGAGGAGCGGGATCACGTCCTTCTTGTCACCGATCCTCAGGTCCCATCGCCGAAGGAGCATGCTCGGAACCGCCCATCCCGATCCCCGCCCTCTCGGAATGGACCAGGAAGGCGCGGGCGGCCGTCGTGCCCGAGGCGTGGCGGGCGCGGGCTTGGGGCGGTCGACCGAATGCAACGTGCCTTTGCCATTGCGCTCGAGCGCCTGCAAGAGATACGCCGAGGAGACTCCGGAGGACACGCCGATCTCGACCACGTGGCGAGGGCGTAGGTGCCGGACGAGAGCATAGAGTTCGAGTGGAGCGTCGATCTCGATGTAGGAACTCCGTCCCTCGCGGCGATGCTCCCTGGCGAGGTGCGAGAACAGTCGTTTCTCCCGGAGGGCTTCATCCAGCCTCCGGCGCGCCGTCCCGGGAGCGCACGCCGCGAGGCGGGCAACCCATCTTTGATCAGGGTCTTTCTCAAGCTGCATCTTGAACGCGGGGCGAGAGCGGGGTTGCCCTCACCCGTCGAGATCTTCGGTGTTTCCTACCCAGTCGCGAGCTTCCTCGATCTTGGGCCGGACCGAACGAATGCGCTCGTAGGCCTGGTCGAGAGGGAGTTTCCGGATCCGATGAAGATACCATGCTCCGGCGAGCGGGGATCGGCGTACGCCGTGCCCGCAGAACACGAGCACGGACCCGTTCTTGGCCCGGGCGGATTCCATCGCATCGGCGAGCTTGTTCAAGTTGGCGACGAGCGGCTTGTCTTCGGCATCATCGTAGATAGGAACGTGCGTGGCCGGCGGCATGTCCGGCGGCGCTTCGTCCAGGACGCAGAACCGTGGCCCCGTGAATCGTAGAGCGTCGTTCCAGCCCCCAACGAAGACCCCAGCGGATATCTCTGAGGGGGTCTTCGCTCGACTTGAACTCTTCGTGGTGCGTTTTGCGGCACGTGTTGCGGGCATGAGGGCGCCAACTAACTCTCGGCTTAAGAAAGGTTGTCGACATGGAACATCAGCCACAATACATATCCACAGAGCGGGCTAAGAGATCGAGCTAAACCCCCCCAGGAGTCACGTGATTCATGCGGGTCGCTCCGGTCGTGGTGCTGAGTCCGGAGGAGCGGGCCTGTTTGTACCGCTGGTCGCGGCGGGACGCCCGGCACGACCCCCGTTCACTTCGGGCTCGGATCGTTCTGGGGGCGGCTGACGGGCTTCAGGACGTTGAAATCGGCCGGAAGATTCGAGTCAGCCGGCTGACTGCTGCCCGATGGCGGCGTCGATTCCTCTCGGAGCGACTGCGAGGCATCGACCACCCGCATTCCCGAGGGCTGCGCTCAGGGTCGATTCCGGAGGAACAGATCCACTCAATCGTACGGGCCGTCACGACTCGGAATCCCGAGGGGAACCGTGCCTGGAGCACCCGAACCCTCGGCCACGCCCTGGGCGTCAGTCACTCAACCGTCCGGCGCGTGTGGGAAGCGTACCGGGTCCGGCCGATCCGGCATGAACCCTGGCCGCCCCGACCCGACCCGAGCTTGCCCCTCGTTCCCACCGATGTTGTGGGAGTCTACCTCCGTCCGCCCGATTACGCCGTCGTCTTCTCTCTCGGAACCGTCGCCTACTCTCTCACGGCTGCGGGGGAGTCGCCCCAGGTCCGCGCAGGTATTCCCGGTGGATTTAATCGATTGCTCCGGGACGTGGCGCAACCCTCGTTTAGCCCGTCGGAGACTCGTCTCCGCCCGTTCCTGCGGTTCTTGGGGGAACTCGGACCTCGCATGAGTAGGTCGCCGGAATTGCAAATCGTCGCGACCATCCCAGGGGTGGTGGAGTCCCCCATATTCGAACGCTGGCGCACCCGCCACCCCCAAGCGCGGTTCGAGTTCCTCTCGGACGCCGAGTCCTGGAAGTCCCGCCTGCTCGTACACCTTGCGGAGGTAGGCCGCCACTCGCCGGGGTCCCGAACCCTCGAGGGCCGAGGCGAGCTTGCTCGCGCTCTGCAACTGTTCTTTACGTCGTACTCCGCGGAGAGCGGACCATTCGAATGGGTCGCATCGTCTCAGGAGCTCGCCTCAGAGGAGTCCGGGTTTCGCTTACGATACGAGCTCAGTGTTACGGGACACACGGGATTCAAGAAGCCATCATCGGTCCCTCCGTCCATGCGAACGGCAGGGGTCGCCGATCCTCGGGCCCGAGAGCTGGCACGGCTCGTGCTCCGCAAGTCCCTCAAGCTACACACCGGTGAGCAGGTGACGATCGAGAGCTGGACAGAGACGCTCGAGTTTGCGAATGCCTTCGTTCTGGAGGCCCTTCGGGTGGGAGCGCGACCACTTCTAGTGTACAAGGACGAACCAACCTACTGGGCCGCCGTGTCGGAGGTCCGCCCGGGGAACCTGGCTCGTCTTGGCGAGCACCTGAGGGCCGCGGTGCGGCGAAGCGACGTGTTGGTCAGCTTCTTCGGTCCGAGTGACCGGGAACGGGCCCATTCTCTCTCGAAAGCGACCCAGTGGCGTCTGGGCGAGTACCAAGACGCCCTGTACGACGCGGCGGCCAAGGCCGGAGCGCGGGCGGTCCAGATCGCACTCGGTCGGGCTTCGGAGGCCTCCGCACGAATGTACGGGGTGAACCTGGAAACCTGGCGCAACGAATTGATCGATGCCAGTCTGGTCAGTCCGGACGAGTTGCATCGAAGGGCAATCCGGGTGGCCGATCGGCTTCGACGCGGGCGAGAGATCACGATACGTCACTCCAACGGAACCGAGCTCAAATTGGGGTTGAAGCATCGGTCGCCCGAGGTTTCGGACGGTCGAGTTGCACCCGCGTCCGAAAAAGGTCGATGGAATCTGGTCCAATTGCCCGGGGGCGTCGTGACGGTGGCCCTTGACGAGGAGATCGCCGAGGGCGTGCTCCGATCTAATGTGCCGAACTCGGTGGGAGTCATGGACAGCATCGGCGAGATGGTCGGCGGACGCTGGACCTTCGAACGAGGTCGCCTCGCCCGATATAACTACGAGCAGGGCCACGACCTGTTCGCACAGAGTTACGAGCGCGCCTCCGCCGGTCGCGACCGCCCAGGGACACTCTCCATCGGGCTCAACGAGCGGATAGCGATCTCACCGCTACTCATGGACCAGGCGCTGGGAACTATCACTCTGCAGCTCGGACGCAATGACCATGCCGGAGGTACGAATCACGTCTTTTGGTGGGCCTGGTTGATCCTCCGGGGGGCCGACCTGGCAATCGATGGAAAGTGGCTACTCAAAGGAGGGAAGCTGGTACCATGAAAGGTGTGTCATCTCGAACGAGCTCTAAGACGACGCCCGTTTCGCGCCCTCCCAATATCGACTGGGCGCCCGCCCGGTCGAAACCGCTGCGCGGCCAGGTCGCGGTCGTGGCCGGAGGGACCCGGGGCGCCGGGCGAGCGATCGCGGTCTCTCTCGGCCTCGCCGGAGCGACGGTGTACGTTACCGGCCGCAGCGTCCCCGGCCGGCCGGCGACGAAGGGCCGACCTGAGACTATCCAGGAAACTTCCCAGATCATTCGTGATTTTGGGGGCAAGGCCATCGCCGTGCGCGTCGACCACACGGAGGAGGCGCAGGTTCGACGGTTGTTCGAGCGAGTCCAAAGAGAGCAAGACGGCCGGCTCGATATCCTCGTGAACGACATCTGGGGCGGAGAGGAATTAACGGAGTGGGGGAAGCCCCCCTGGGAGATGTCATGGAAGCGTGGACGGACCATGCTCGAGCGAGCGATCTTCACCCACATCATCACCAGTCGCTACGGTGTCCCTCTCATGGTCCGGCGGAAACGTGGGATCGTGTTCGAAGTGACCGATGGGGACCATCAGCTCTATCGGGGCAGTTTCTACTACGACCTGGTCAAGGTATCGGTGATCCGAATGGCGCTCGCTCTCCACGAGGAGTTCGAGGAGGCCAAGTTGCGCAAGCTGAGCGCGATCGCCGTCACTCCCGGCTTCCTACGGTCGGAATTCATGCTGGACCAGTTCGGCGTACGCGAGGAGAACTGGCGGGACGGGATCTCGAAGGCCCGGCACTTTTTCGCTTCGGAGACACCTTACTATCTCGCTCGAGGAGTCGTCGCCTTGGCGGCCGACCCGCAGGTCCATAAGAAATCCGGCAAGGCCCTCGGAAGCTGGGACTTGGCGCGCGAGTATGGATTCACCGACCGTGACGGCACCCAGCCGAATTGGGGCAAGATCTTCTACGGCGAGATCGTGAAAGGACAGTAGTTCTCGATAGACCCTCTCTGTTCCGGTCCTCCGACGTCTAGAGGGGAACATTCGGGTCACCGGGGCGGATTCCGGCAACCGGTCACGGGGACCGCGCTCCCGCGGACCTTCGGTCAGCCCGGCGCGACGCCCGATGTACCCGAGCCTAATCCGAGCGGGGCGCTATTCCTTCGGCACCTGGTAGAGACCAACGACGTTCCCTTCGCTGTCCTTGAAGTAACCGGTCGATCCCATCGAACCGTCGCCGATCGGCTTCTTTCGTTGGATGATCTTTCCGCCGTTCTTTTCGATGACCTTCTCCGATGCGGTGATGTCGTCCACGATGATCGTCACCACCGAATGCTCCAAGGGGCCCCCCCGCTTGCCGATTCCCCCGCTGACGTACCCCGGAGCTTTGGGCATGCCCTGGTCGTCGACTTCTCCCGTGCTGACCATCGTGTAGTCCATGCTGGGCAACTCGTTCATCTTCCAACCGAAGGTCGCCGAATAGAACTTCCGCGCCCGTTCGAGGTTGTCCGCCGGAATCTCAAAATGCCCAACTTCGCCGCCCATGGTTGTCCTCAGTCGCCCGAATCTGTTCCGGTTAATATTCCCTAGCCCCACCAGTCCAAGGAGGGTCGGCGGCGCGCCGTCCTCCCACGCTAAAGATTGGGCGGGGGCGGAGTTTCGAGAGACCGACGTTCATTCCCCCGGGCGGGTCTCCGGTGGACCACAAGTCCACGGATCGACCCAGTAAGGCACTCAGCACCAGCCCAATTCCGGGTCGATATGTACTGCGTTTGGACCAATGGATTCCGTCGTTGGACCAAAAACAGCGTGACCACCAACCTTCTTGCCCGAGTAGGTGCGAAACCATGGCCAAGGAAACGCGAGCGTTGCCGAATCCCGCCTTCTACAGCCTACCTTTCTTCCTGGCCTTCGCGCTCTCCGTAGTGATGCTGATCACCGACACGAACCTGCGGACCGACTTTGGAGCGATGTCGAGCGGCTACTACTCTCACTGGTACGTCGTCCTGGGAACGGCCGTCGCGGACCTAGGTGGCGCCATAGTCCTCCTGCTCGTTCGCTCCCGTCTGGCGTTCAAGTTGGGAGTGGTCGGTTCCGGACTGCTCACCGTCCTCTTCTTTGCCGTTATCCTCACCTACAGTCAGGTGGGATTCGCCTCGGCGACCGACTTCGCCAACTACCTGTTCGGGATCACCTACTCTGGGGGCGACATCCGCTACCTCTACGATGTGCTCCTGGCGGTCTACTTCGCTACTTTCCTGGGGGGGATCGCCGTGCTCGGCCTGACCCGGGGGACCGGCAAGAATTCTGTGCCGTTGGAGCCGAAAACTCCCCCCGCCATCGAACCGCCCCACTGACCCCGTGATGACCGCGGGATGGCTGGGGGCAACTGGATTTGCGTGTGTCGAGCGACGGCCGTTCTCTCGGGGAACACTATCTCCCGGCCCGCTTCCGGGCTGTTTCCCGATGAGCTTCTCGATGTGCCTTTCTTTTCGTCAACCCAATAGCTCCGATAATTGACGGCGTGCTTTCCCTGGACCTTGAGGCCCCCGTGGCGTGGACTTCGGCGACAGCTGCCGCCGTCACCCCCTTCATGCTCCTTCGCTTGTCGAGGTAGTGGGGCATCAGCCGGGCGACGGGGAGCTGAACCCTAAGAGTTGGGTGAAGGGCCTGCCTGGTGACGAGAACCTCGGACCGGCGCATTGAGACGAGAAACCCATCCTGGGGTTGGAAAGCACCATCGGCGCACCTTGGACAGACTCGCGAACGTCGAAACGCCGGCGGTCACTTCTTGAAACGCAGCTGGCTCGGCCGCCAATTCTCACCGTCTCGTCGGCTACTAGCGTCACAGTTCCCGAGCACGTTTAAGTAAGTGTGTTGACATCAACATACATATGGTTGTCAAGACGGTAACCTTGACGAAGGAAGCTTACGATGCGTTGGCCGCCCTCAAGAACGAGGGCGAAAGCTTCAGCGAGGTCGTTCGTCGCTTAACTGGCAGCCAGGTTCTCCTCAGTTCGTTCGCGGGCGCGTGGAGTTCGGCGCCCGTGGCCGAGCTATGCGAGGTGCGTCGATTCTTGCGAAACGCCGACCGCATCTCCCGGGCAAAGCTCCACCGTCTCGCGACAGTGAAGGTCGGTAATGGTCAGTCTCGATAGCTCGTTTCTGATCGACCTGTTGGCCGGTAGCACCCGAGCTGTCGTGAAGGCTCGCGAGCTCGATCAGCGTAGAGAACCTAGATTCCTGACCGCTCCTGCAGCCTCGGAGGTCCTAGTGGGGGCGTTCCGTCTCGGGGGTGCATACTTCGCCCGGACGAAGATCCTGGTCGACAGTCTGCCGTTGCTGGCGTTCGATCGACCCTCCTGTCACGAGGCGGGACGCCTGGGGGCCGAGCTCGTTGCGCGGGGAGCTGCTCTCGGACAATCCGACCTGTTCATCGCTGCGATCACGCTGCGTCATGGCGAGCGTCTCCTCACGGCTGACCGCGGATTCCTCAAGGTTCCGGGACTTGTGGTAGAAGGTTATTGACCCCAACGGCAGGTGGCCGGGGCCGTTTCGAACGCCGTGTCGACACGATCAAAGTCAAACGGAGGAAGCGCACCGCCAGAATCTGATATTCGATTCACGAGGGACATCGAGGTGAGATTCGGTTACCGCCGACGCACCGGATCGCGTCACCGGTCCTGGGAGCAATCGAGATCGCTACGAGGCGAGCTTCCCGTTCCGGTCCCCCTGGCAAGGTGCCCTCGCTAACCGACCATTAGCTGACCGTGACCGTCATCACCAGAGTGTACTCCCCCGGAACGTACGGAACGCCGATGGAGACCTCGAAAGTCAGCGTCGAGAGCGCCGCAATCGCGTGCGGAACGCTGGGCTGGCTGTCCACCAGCTCAAACGGAGACGCTAGGCTGATTCCCAGCTGGCCAGCGTGCGACGCATAGTTCGTGACATTGACGACGATCCACATCACCGTACCCAGCGGATAGGAGTGGTTGAATCCAGAGCCAGCAGGAGCTACCAGGTTCGCTCCGACCTGCCCGGCAAAGGAACCGCTGGAGTTGAATCCCCACCTGAACCCGGTGATGTTCACGACCGGGATCATGACGACCTTCGTCGTGTTGACGTAGACGGTCGTCGTGTGGTAGACGGTCCCGTTCTGGTAAACGGTGGAGTTCTGCCACATTGTAGTGTTGTGAAACACCGGGGTGGTCACATTGCGGGTCGTGTTTTGGAAGACGGTCGAGTTATCGTAGACTATGACGGTCCGGTTCGTCCCGGGACCCGCTGCTGTCGAGTGAAGCGGGGTGAATGTCACCGTAGTCCAGTAAGTCCCGAGACATGCCAGGAGGATCAGCGCCAAGAGGAACGCGACCATCCGGGGATGCCCGTGCCCCGAGGGATTTCTCCCGGCCGACGGGTCGTCGCTCACTGTCGCGCCTCGCCTTCGATGATGCTCCGAGCCGACCGACGGGTCCAGCCTCCTGTCCCGAGAGAAGGTGGGTCACTCTCTGTCGGATAACTGCGTAACCTTCGATAACCAGTCGATTCGGCGATGGTCCGAGGCCCTTGGCTGCGGCCTTCCTGATTCGCGCACATTGGGGCCGACCCGCACGTCGTCCCAGTATTTGGACCCCCATGTTTTCGCGCGGTTCCTCTCGAGTATAACCTTCGATTTTTCGAGGTTATTCTTCGAGATTCTGTCGCCGGAGGTGCGACAAATCGCGGTCTGGCTGCCGCATTGGTCCCCTGCCCAACCCCCAACCGAGTCTGAGGCCCTGCGGTTCTTGGAGCTGCACACCCCCAACCCCCCGGATCCGAGGCGGACCAAGAACCGGGCGATTCGCCGGGGAGAATTCAAGCCGCGCCCGACCGGAGGCCTGGCTCGCCTTGGACATAGCATGAAGTATAACGTGCGAGTAGGCAGGGCAGGCCCGCCAGGGCTGCTGTGGTCGGAGGCCCTGTGCGGAGTTTCGAAGTTCCGTCGATGTCAACGTTACCGCGTAGCCAAACTGACATCCTCCCCAAAAGTCCCCGATCCTCAGCCGTCGCAGTCCGCGGCGAGCTGAGGCACGGTCAGGGATGTAACGGGCCGACCATCCGCTGGCGTCATGTTTTCGCCCTCATGGTGGTGGTCGCGATACTCACGCCCATCGCCACGCTGGCTGTCTACGACCACCCACCCGCCTCGTACCCGCCTCAGAGCTTGTCGCCGAGTGCCCTTTCGCCGCCCATCATCCTTGCGTCCACGGAGCGAGGCTTCGACGCGGCGACGGGATCGACCCAAGCCGGACTCGCCGTGACGCCGGGGGACTTCATTCTCGTGTTCGTCTCCGCGCACTACAAGATCACCGTACTCTCGGTCCGGGACTCATCGGGAGACTCGTACGCCTTGCTCACCACGGTCGAATCCGGCAGCCAAGCCACGCTCTCCATATGGAGTGCGGTGAGCGGGACCTCGAGTGCATCACTCCTCGTGACCGCGGACCTCTCGCGAGTCACCCCCACGCTTCTGACCGCGGTCGTCGTGACGGGCACGGGCACTCCGCCCATCGACGTAGTCGGGCCGGGGGCGACGAGCTCGGACTCCAACAGTGTGAGCACGTCAATCACTCCCCTTCACGCACCCGACCTCTTGTTGCTCGGCGTCGCCTCCACCGGCGGGCCCACGCTGACCCCCGGGACGGGGATGACGGCCGTAGACCAACTCACCGAAACGGCCGGGTCGGTCAATCAGATGGGAGGCACCTTGTCCGCAACCTCGTCCTCCACCACTCTCACCACACTCGCCACTCGTCTCTCTACGGTCGAATCCTGGGCGGCTGCGGGAGTCGCGGTCGAGTCTCTTCAAGGCCCGCCTCCCACGACCTACCCCGTGAAGGGAACAGTACTCAATCCGAACGACCAGACGATCGGGGGGGCCACCCTCATCGCTATCGACGGCGGGACCAAGGTCGAGACTTCCAGCTCTCATAATGGGTCGTTCTTCCTCTCGCTGCACAACGGGAGCTACTTGCTCAGCGCTGGCTCTCCTGGCTACCTCAATGACTCGCTCAATCTCACAGTGAGAGGTTCGCCGGTATCTGGCGTCAACCTCACCCTACCTTGGGCGTCCGGTCCCCCCCTCCCCGGGAACGGGACGATCCAGCACGTGGTCGTCATCATGATGGAGAATCAGCCCCTCAGCACGGTCCTCCGTACTGGGCCGTACGAGCGGTACCTGGACGCCCGTTATGGCAACGCAACAAGGTTCTACTCGGCCTGCCACCCGTCCGTTCCGAACTACCTCGCGGCGACCTCGGGTGACCCCTTCCAGTGCGGGACAGATGCCTATCGAGTCCACACCACGACCAACCTGCCGGATCTACTACAGGCCCGAAATCTCACCTGGGCGGGTTATTTTGAGAACATGACTGGACCGTGCAGCCTATCCAACAACGTCACCTACGTGGAACACCACAACCCCTTCCTCTACTATGCGGACGTGATTGACAACGCGAGTCGGTGCCGCGCCCATGACCTTCCGGCGACGTCCTGGAAGCAGCAAGTGGGTTCAGGAACCCTTCTCAACTACTCGTTCTACGTCCCCAACAACCGGAACGACGCAGAGAACACCTCCGTCCCGTTCGCCGACGCTTGGCTGAAGGGGTTCCTTTCTCCCTTACTGAATTCCACGAGCACGCCGCTCAAGCAGACCATCGCTCACACGGCTTTCTTCATCCTCTACGACGAGAGCAAGCTCAGCGATGGTTCGGGGTACAACGGGACCAACGGGGGCCACGTTTACGGTGTCGTCGTCAGCCCGTACTCGCGAGGGGTCACATTCACCAATGACACGACCGACTACAACCTGTTGAGCACGATCGAGTGGCTCTTCGGCTTGGGAGTTACCGGACATTACGACGGGACGTCGAAGTTCCCTGCCATGAAAGCAATCTTCAACTTCAGTCTCTGATCGTGGCGATGAGGGCCCTATTCACCTCGCGCCCCGATCACGTGGACGAACGGAAAACTCGATCTCACCGAGATGCGGTACGCGATCGATGAATGAATCGCAATCACGGACGGGCCTAGATTCCGTCGAGCGACGCTTGCACCAACCGAGCGGTGTCCCTGAAGGGAATCGCTCCCTGGCCCCCGCCTACGCCGGGGGCGTGGCCATGGGAGCCGCAGCACCTGGTCTGAGTCCTGCCATGCGCACCCTGAACATCATGGCCAAGACAGACGAAAACGCCAGGATGAACGCCACTCCCATCGCTACCGTCGCCGCCGGCGGATTCGGAGCGGAACTGACGAAGGCCATTCCTGCAACAGCGGCGATGATCACTGTTACCAATGTTACAACCGAGGGAACCACGTTTCGGGCTTGGCGTGAAAGGACCGCAACGACTACGAGGATAATGGAGAGAATGCCCAGGACGTAGCCGTTCAACCAATGGACGTTGTAGATCCCGAAGTCGGTGTTCATGTTGAAGCCAGCCGGTGGCGCATAGGCGCTCGTCCCGAGACCCGTGATATACTGGATGACCAAGTCAATGCCGACAATCGGCAGTAGGACGTTCAGCGTCCTGGTTGGCCATGTTCGGGTCGAAACGGGCACGAGGAAGTAAGAGGTCTCGCCCGTTATGAACTCGCGGTGCGAACAGGCGGAAAATCGTCTGGTGCGCGACGAAGTCGAGCCCCGACGCTGCTCGGGCTCGTCAGCCGCAGAGATCACGGCCGGTGGGTGCAATGGAGATTACCCCGACTGTGGCGCCGTGGAAAGGCGGTCAGTCCGAGCGGTTAGTCGACCGCTGGTCTCCGAAGCGATAGATGTCTCGACAGCAATTTCGTCTCAGGGCGTCCGATGCCCGACGCACGAGCGAGCTGACTGACCTGAGTGGGAACCGACGACCAAAGGGAGCGGCACCCAGCCGGGCACCTCCGACGCCTCGGCCTAAGACTTCGATTCCGCCGTCGGTAGTAGGCCCGCACGGGCCGCCGAAGGCGGCAATGCGAGCCGTGGCTAGGTCCCGTCGATCGTATCGGTGCACGTGTAGCCGAAGATCGCGAGGCAGTCGTTTTCGTAGTAGTACGGCGGGGGAGCGACGGATTGTCCGACCATCAGGACGTCGGATAAGGACACCGATGTGTCGGCACTAAACGCAATCGCGCCGACACCGTACAGTCCACCAAATACGAAGTTCTGGGCGAAAGAATAGGATCCGTCATAGCCCACGAGCGCGTAGTCGATGCTGTTGATCAGGATGTTGCCCTTAACGACGCAGTTAGGGCAGCCAGAAGACAGTCCAATACCGAAATCAGAGGCCGAAGCTAGTCCAATCCCGACATCAGCATTGGAGATCAGGTTGTTCTCGATAACTGTTCCCAGGCCGGGATCGCCGATGTCAATCATCGCGACAACCTGCGCCTGCGAGATATCGCTCGGACCGCACAGCCCCGCCTGCTCGTAGGTGGCGTTGAACTCACACTCGAAGTTGCTCAGGACATTGAACGATACCGTTGCCGAGCTAAGGTACAAGATAATCCCTCCGGAAAAATCGGTTGTGCTTCCCGTGATCGAGTTAAAAGTGATCGTGGCCGAACTCGAGAAGATGACTATGGCATCAATTTCCGGGCCGACGAGGATCGAGTTATGGGCGATGTACGCCGAGCTCCCAGAGTAGACTTCAATCACGTCGATAATAGTACTCGGCAGACTCGATAGGACATTGCCGACGATCGTCGCAGAACTCGGATTCCCTCCAAAACCCACCGAGATGGCTGGGGCGCCCGATGCGACGAACGGAAAGACGTTGAGGCCGAAGTCGTCCGCGCTCGTTGTGATCTGGTCGTTTGAAATGACTGCGTGACTTCCTGCCGGCGAATCCGCCTGCCCACCGATCGAAACGCCGGGACCACCGAAACCGAATCCGGAGATGGTCACCCCGAAGATCGTCCCGGTGCCGATGAGTTGGGAGGCGGGGGGCGCACCGGTGACGTAGTCGAGGCCGAAGTCGACCCCCGTCCCGTAGGACATGAACGCGGCCGCACCGCACGAGGCACCCTCCGCCGCCCCTGTAGTAGTAACCACGGCCGACTGGAGGTTCAGAACCGCACTGCCACCGACCCCGATTCCTCCGCCCGCGTACACTTGAATGTGGGGGTGGACCGTCGGGTCAGGGGGGAGGCCCGAGGAGAGGATGCATTGCTGGGTCACGAGTAGGGTGAATCCTGACAGGGTGACCTTGGCCCCGTTATCGATCTCGATAGTCCAAGGGTTTCCGAACGCGTCCTTAGCCAACACGGCCGGGCTCTTGATGACCGTCTTTCCCGCGCCCGAGCCGATGATGGTAACCGACTTGTGAATGGTGAGCTGCTCGACGTAGGTTCCCGGGGCGACGAGGATGGTCTCGCCAGGGCTCGCCGCGTTGACGGCACTCTGAATCGTAGGATAATTCTTGGACGGGACTTTCAGCGTCGGGGAAATCAGCAGGTGCGAAGCTCCGGCAGCTGGAGCAAGAACCAGGACTCCGAACGCGGCAAGGACCATGAGCCCGGCTACCGAAACCGGCCAAATTCTTCTCCGGAATCTTCCCGACCGGTCGGAAACTCCACTCTGATTCCACATAATTCCCATCCGGATCCCCACCCTACAAGACAAAAGCCAAGATGGGTCCTGACCGCCTCATTGGCTGTCAGGCATTAAACCGACTGGAAACCGAGCTATCCATTTCGGACAGGCCGTGGATGGCGGCTTCGATGCGGGTGTCGAAGGCACGGGGGAGTGAGATGTTCTGTGTCGGGAATCCGACCACCACGTCTACCACGCCGGGCAACGTCAGGAAATCGCGTCGCAGCTGATCCCCTGAGGAGGCGGAGGGCACGGGAAGGAAGAACGGAAAACGACCTCCGATCGGCGGTCGGTCCGAGGGGGGGAGCACATGCTCGAACGGGAAGATCGGGTCCACCCGGAAGAGGTTCGGAAAGCGTTGGGTGATCTCCGTCTCCAGTCGGACGGTATCCGCGCCCTTTCCGAACATGATTCCGACCCAGGCAACCGACCCGGGCGAACGGCGAAAGTCGACGTCCGGGAAGAAGAAAAGCGCCCTCCCTTCCATAAGTCGCGCCACTCGTCGTTGCAAACCGCGAAGGCTGACCCCGACATCGTTCGCGACCGCCCCCCAATCGGGCCCTGGAAACCGGCGCAAAGACCGGATGATCTTCCAATCCCTCAGCCCGAGCGTCATGGAGGAGGATACGAAGGGGAAATCGAGCGGGGGACAGAGGACGTGACTTCCGTTGACCTCCCGGAATCTACCCTGCCGTCGGTCGGAGATTTCGCGAGCTTCCGCAAGGAAGAGGGGATTGTAGACGTCGTCCGACTGGAAGAGGAACGCCGGTTCAAGGAGGTCGATCAGCGCGCGCTCCGACCTGCTCCGGGTTCTTCCCGGTTCGAGCACGACGGACTGCATTTGGAAGGAGGTTCCCAGCGCGTCCGGATTCGGAAAGGCGACCACGTTCCGCCAAAACCCCTCATCTCGCCAGCGGGCAAGTCGGCGACGTACGGTGACTCGGCTCAGACCAGCCGAGCGGGCTAGATCCTGGACCGAAAGTCTAGGGTCGAACGCACGGATTGCCATGACGTTCCCCGGGAACATAGCCCGGAACAGCCGGATGTCCAGGGAATCCATCCGTGTCTCCGAGGTTATATGGCGCTTAAAACCCTCGGTCTCTTACCAGGTGTTCGCCGACAGGTCCTCAAGGTGTAAATGACCCTGCGGCCCGCCGAATCAGCCGGAGCCTTGTACGATTTCCGTCTCGTACTTCGCGAAGAGGCGGGCGACCGAGGTCCGATCGGGGGTTCGGCCGTTGGGATCAACGAACTCCGTCCCTCGATCAATCCAATGTGCATCCCGGGGGAGAAGATTCCCAGCCAACGTACGGGAAGGTCCCCATAACCTGGAAGGTAGCGGATACGTTTCGAGGAACCAGGAGGTAGACTCTACGCGTTGCAGCAATAATCTGGTTACCGTCAATGAGTCTCATCTCGCCTTCGAGAATGAACCACGTTTCCTCGAATGTCCGGTGAAGGTGGGGCGCTGGTTCCACCTGGCCAGCCGCGCCCGCGTACTCCATAACGGCGAACAGCCCCGACGCTTGGGAGTGGCCGCCCTTGACCAGGAATCGATCCAGCGCGAAACGAAACTCGGGTCCTTCCCCCGGGCCAGGAAAGACAACCTTTCCCATCGCCGTCATTCTGGCCCACTGTACGATGCAGGGAGTTTCCGAGGAGTGGATCTTCGGAGGCCAGACCCGGGAGGGTCTGGGAAGGCGGTTGAGGCCGGGGTGAAAAGAGAGCCTGCACCCACCATTTTCCGAAGTGCACACCGAAGAGCTTGCGGCAGGGCCGATAGTACATCGCGAGCGAAGGACAACCTGCTCGGGTCCCAGGATCGCTACCGTGCGCCCGCCCCTGCGCACTGATCGAGGTGGAACTGTGGAGCATCGACCACCGCCGGAGCCCGCCGACATCGGGAGCCGGGAGAATCGATGGAGTCCCTCTTTTTGCCTGGGATTGTTTGCACGCAGACTGAGCAGGTTCGTTCCGTGACCCGAACGATTCGAATTGCCCTGGCTACGATCGTTGCCGGGTTTCTGGTTGAGGGCGGAACCGAGACGTATCAGTTCTTCAGCTATGCCTACGCCCTCCCGGTATGGACCGGCTTCTACTACGTTGGTCTGTTCACGACCGGCCTAGGCTTCTATCTGATGTACCTCGGGTTCCATCAATGGGCCCAGACGCATCGACGCAGTGTCCCTCAGGGCCCTCGTCGCCATTGGGTAAGCCTTGCAATGTTCATCGGAGGCGCGGGGACAGTCGCGGTTCTCGGTGCCGTCGCAGGTGGCCCGGGAGCGGTGGGACCGACCGACCTCGTCGCGTCGCCCGTCGGGGGTCTCGTGGTGCTCGCATTTGGGAATTTCTTTCTCGGCCTCGCGGTCCGCATGGAGCGGCTCGTAAGTGGGGTCGCCCGGCTCATGTTGTGGTCTGCGTTTGCCTGGTCCATCGGAGTCGCGGTGCTGACTGGATATGTCGTTGGAAACGACATCCTCGAGCTTGTGTATGAGTTCTTCACGAATCCGTTGGGCCTGATCGCATCGTCCGCCCCCCTCGCCTTCGTCATCGCTCCGCTCTTCGTTACGTACTTCCTGCTGGCCACGGCGTACACCGACGCCTATCTCCGGATTCGGGCTCAGTCAAGGCGGTCGGCGACGAACCCGCCCGAGTAGTCCAGTCCTTCAGACTCGGCCACCTGATGGGAGGATCCACACTAATGCATTGCCCGTTCGGATGCCCGCTTTGGGCTCGGCTTCCATCGAGAACCAACCCGTATCCTTCGGCTCCTTGGGGGAAGCGATAGAGAATAAGACGAACGCGGGGTGAGAGGGAGTTCCGTTTCTTGGGAAAACAGGGTCACTCGCACGGGAGTACAAGGGATCGACGATTCGTTGGGATCGGTGCAAGATACGGATGTCTCCACGAGACATCAATCGCTCGCGTACTCCCCGTTGAGAATGGTGGTGTGCCCACATTCAGTGCACACCACAGTCAGGTTGGTTATGGTCACGAGTGTCTTCTCGGCTCTCATGTTCTCGAACGGCTTCAGACATTGCTCGCAAACCAAGGGCTTCGCCATAGTTCGGACTAGCCTGCGTGTCTAGATGAAGGTTCTTTCGAAGCTACGCTTCTAGGACGCCAAGGTGCGTCGTCGGCCCGTTGGGGAATGGCTCAGTCTACCCCAGTCCGGAACAGAGAGCGGGCCCTCTTTAGACCAGAAGCGCATCTACCGTTGAGGGCACGATGAAGAGCAAGGGAATCATCGGGAAGGAGGTGGTGGGATCCGGCGGCTGGACAATTGGCGAAGTCCGAGACATTGTTTTCGACGAGACAAACTGGCGCATCGGATCACTCGAGGTGAAACTGGATAGGTCAGTCGCCGAAGAGTACCAGATGAAAAAGTTGCTAACGAGAGCCACTCTTACGATTGACGTCGCCTCGGTACGAGCCGTCGGCGATCATATCATGCTCTCGGTGACCAAACCCGAGCTCGGACACATGGTCTCGTTTCGGAAGCCCTGATCCACCCTGATTTTCGAACCTTTCGCCTCGGCCCAACCACGGGTCCGTTGGCGGTCGAACCGTGGATCGGGCGCCCGAGGGCGGTCCCGCGCGCCGAAGACTCCACACGTGGGCTGGCCGACATACTCCGAGGTCGAAATGAACGGATTCTGAGCCAACCGTGCCGTCGGCGCGAATCGGGAGGAGTGGCATCCCTCTCAGGTCCCTTCGAGTTTCCACCGTTCTTCGTAGACCTCTTGGTGATTCGGAGATTCCTGAAACGACCACCGAGTCCGAAAGTGAAACGTGTGAGAGGCGTCGAGCGAGAGGACATTTTCTGCCATCTGGCGATGGAGGGTTTCTGCGGTCGTCCCGGCGAGGAGAGGCACGACGGCCCGCCACTCCGCGGGATGTTCAAAGCTGGGATGCAGTGGAACCTTGACGTCCCACGCCCCCGGCCACCGCTGCGAAAGCACTGAGCTGATTCTGCTCGCTAGCTGTTCCGATAAGCCGCCATCGACGTAGAGTTCTAACCGCACTTCGATTGCCGGGTTGGAAGACATTTCACGGGAGTTACCCGGATTCGGGATAAAGGCACGTCGACCCCCGCCCGCGTGGCGGATTCGACGCGGGAGGGGCCGAATCGAAACCGAGTCGTCCTCGAGCGGCACGAGCGCCGAGGAGGACACTCCCAACGACAAATCAAGCCCGTAGAAGGCGGAGGATGAAACCAAGCTGAACCGTCCCAGGTTGTGGAGAAGGAAAGCCCCATCCAAAGCCGTCAGGGGGGCAACATTTGCAACTAACGAACCATGCGGGGGAAGGACTTTCACGAGGAATTCAGTCGAACTCTGGGCGAAAGCCTGGCAAGGGCGAGGCCCAGGATGAACGCGAGCAAATCCCTCGACCGAGCCGGCAAACCGCCGAAAGTGCGTGGAGCCACGCTAGTTCCCAAGTGGGGGACTTCCCCGCACATCCACAGGCTCCGGCCTATCGGTTGACCAAGACACCCCGTTCCAATTGACCGTAACGACGATGGTTCTCGGCCGACCCCGTTGGATGAGCGATTTCTTTCGATCCGGCGAGCTCCGGGGCAACCTGAGACAGCCCGAGGCCGAGGCTACTTTGGGTCCTCGGAGGTCGGTTCAGTCCATTCTTCCATCGGAGTCCGCCGAATCCCGGCGGCTCGAGCGAGGACGTTCTTTGTCCCTTCTTTGGTCAAGTGAGGCGCGTCGGTCAAACCAATCTCGACGTCCTTGCCGATCCCCCCCAGCGCCTTTCGCATCTCGTGAAGGTGTTCTCGGAATCGCGGCTGCTCCGCATCGTCGGTCATGAACTCGGCCGAGGGAGTTCGACCTCCTGGTCCAAAAACCTTGAGGTGCACGGGAATGGGGGAGCGAGTCCTCTCCTCCGATGCCATGTCCTCGGGGAGACGAGGGGCCAGATTGGTCTTCTGAGGGTGGCCCGGTCGCACCTGTGCCGAAACGTGAGTGGCGATCCGGTGCAAAGGAGCATGAGTCCGGGCCCGCCCCCGACACGCTCGTCCCCCATTCCAGGGGCTGGGATGTGAACAACGGGTGGGGTAGGTCCCTCTAGCCCCCGGTTCCTTCGATGATCTCACCGGGCGGGCGGCCCGGATTGGCTCGCTCCGGAGCCACATGCTCGGACTTCGGGTCCGAGTTGCGCAAGATATCCGACCCGTTCGCCATTGCCTTTCCCACCGTGCCCGGCGATCCTACGGAAGCGGGTGAGAATCCTGAGCTCCGAAGGAACGGTGTCCTAGAACCGATGGCGGAGGGAGCGTCGCGACTCGGGTCGGAGCGCCTCGACCACCTACCACCGGCTGGCTCGATTGTCCCATCCTCGTCCGCCCAGGGACTGGCGCCCCCGGAACCCGGGTCGATTCCACCGGTCCCCGGTCAAGGACGAGATTCTGCGCGATATGGGGAAGTCGACCTCGATTCATGTTGACTAAGGCAGACTTCGGCCTCGCCCTCGGGGGCGTGACCCGGGATTACGAGAGGTTCGCCATCCTGGGCGCGCTGCTGGCCCGGGCCACGAGACTTCGGGGGAGGCTCGTGATACCGGGGGCGCGGCCATCTCGATTCGAACGAGCGAGGAGGGGATCACTCAGTATGTGGATTTGATCGCGCCTAGGTCTCGGGTTGTTCCCGTGCTCCGGCGTTGGAGATTCGAAAGCGTCGACGACCCTGCCGGACGGCGGTACTGGGTTCGACGTAATTTGGGACTCGAGATTGGCATCATCGATCGGAGAACGTGCTCCGGGCGAGACTCGGGCCTTCGCACGTTCCTGACCCTCTATGGCCCGGTAAGGGTGGCAGCGGTCGAGCTTATCATGCATCTTCGGATCGATGCGATACCGTGCCCGACAAAGCCAGGCGCCTCGAAGTTGCAAACCTTGAGAGGGCAGAGGCCGCCATTCGATGGGAAGACGCGGCGAACACGGCCGATGAGACCGGCCGCGCTTCGGACGAGATCAAGGCAGAAGAGGACGATCGAGTCCTTGATGCCGCGGATCGCAAGATCAAGAAGATAGAAGCAGAGCGATAGGCCATCGCCCCTCCTCCGGTCCTTGGGAGAGATCCAGCTCCGCGACAGGTCAGAGTCACACGAGGCAAAAGCGGGCGGCACCGGCTAAGAATCTAGCTTCCAGTATTCAGAATCGAACTCGGTGGGAGCAAACGAGCTTTCGCCCGATCCGGTTCGGATTTGGATGCAGCGCCCTTACTGCCACGTCGATTCCGACCCCCGACGCGGTCGATCCTTGCCTCCCACAGGTTGCGGCAACCGCATTCCTCGCGGTGGGCCATCGACCGCGCGAATTGCCCCGAGCGTTTCGCCGCTAGCGAGATCCTGGCGACCCATCGGCTCCGGGAGGGCGGAGCGCTTCCGCGAACTGGTGTATTAGGAAAGGTCTGAGGAGGACGACGTCCGGACGTTCCGTCGGATTGGAAGGGAGGTCAGGGACGTGCGATGCGGGCGCCACTAGGATGACCCGAAGCCCCGGGACCAGGGCCCGCGATTGACCGATCAACCCGTACAGGCTTCCCTCGGCCAGGCTGGCATCCACGATCAGGAGCGACGGGCGATGTGTACGGACCAGCTCGAAGGCTTCGTTCTCGCTCCTCGCCTCGCCCTCGACCCAAACTTGGTGTAATCGAAGCAAGGCTCGCAGCAGAACCCGGGTTTCATCGTCACCGGCAACAACGACCGCCGTCAGGGTGTGGCCTTGCGGGCCGCTCAAAGTCTCTGTTTCCGGTGCGAACCCGGTTCGCACCTCCGAGCGCTGAACAGGATAGCGCGCCGCCTCTATTTTTCAGTTGGTCTCGAGCGCGGCCTTCGCAGCGAGCCTAAGTGAACTCGTTCCTCGGCCCAAGAATGCTAGACGCCCGGCGAAGGGAGCTTTGCATCGGGGACTCGGATTGCCGAAATCCTTAGGCCGCCCAGAGAGTCTTACCTGACGAATCTCGCCAGGACTCTATCGACCAGGGCGAGTTTTCCCAGACGAAGCTCCGAGCCTGTTCGCATCACCCCGGACGAGCCGCCCTTCTCTACTCGAAGGGTCGCCTGCTTCCAATCCTTCGGATCGGTTCCGTCTATTCGAAGAAAAGTGAATGGCAAGTTCCATATCGTGAACCGGGATCACTATGTGACCGATTGCGAATTGAGTTCGCTCCACTCCGGTCGCATGGGTTCTTGAGATAAAAGTTGAACCCAAATCTGACCCTCAACCACAAGGTACCGGCTACAAGCTGCTCTCCTGATTTCCATCGACCCACTGGGTGCAATCGAGCTTGCGCCCAATTCAGTTCCGCGGCGTTCGTAAAAGTGCCGACAGCCATCCCAATTCACAACTAGGCACAATAGAGCTTGATTTCGACCCCGGTGCCTGCCGGGGTAAATCCGACGATTCGGGTTTGTGGGTACGGTTCGAATAATTTACGCCGGAGTAAGTTTAATAGACCTACTTCCCATGGTCGAGTTGGAGAACAACCGTGCAGGACGTGGCGATCCCGAGAGTTCATTGCTACCGTTGTGTCTACACTTGGACCCCGGTCAAGACGCCGGTCCGCATGTGTCCCCGCTGCAAGTCGAAACTATGGGATGTTCCAAAGATTCGACCCTTGCGTCTCGGGAACTGTCTCGGGATTGAGGACCTCCTCACGCCTCACCTAGGGGAGATCCGGCGGCTTGCGCGAAGGTACGGGGCGGAACAGATTCTGGTGTTCGGATCCGTACGTCGCCGGGAGGCGACCGAGACCAGTGACGTCGACCTAATGGTCCGCTGGAAGAAGCCCGTCTCCCTACTCGACCGCGCCGGCCTCCGCCTCGACCTCGAGAAGACCCTCGGTCGATCCGTCGACCTGGTCAATGAGGGGGGTCTCCACTGGGCAATCCAGCCGCAGGTTCAGGCAGAGGCAGTACCGCTGTGAACCAGGTCGAGCAACGAGATCGCATTCTCGTGAGCGAGATGCTGCGCCACTCTGAGATTCTCGATGCCATCGCCCGGAAGGGGAAGGTCGTTTTTGTCTCGGACTCCACTAGTCGATACGCCACGGAGCACGCGATTGAGCTGCTCGCTGAGGCTGGGAAGAAAACTAGCCAAGCATTCAAGGACGCGAATCCCAGGGTGCCATGGGTTCGACTTCAAGAACTACGCCCCGCCGTTGCGCATCCGTACGACCTCGGCGCGGAACCGGTCAACCTCGACCAGCTATGGCGGTTCGTGACGCGGGATGCCCCTCGCATCACTCGACGCCTGAGGGACGCCAGGTTCGCTACCTAGGACGACTGATTGCGCCCGGAGTGGCTCTGAATCGTCGTTCGTGGCCCCGGGAAGTGTCGGAGGGGCATCAACTGGGAGCGGGCGTCCGACCGGCTAATGGGCGGTGTCTTGAAAGCCACGTATCTCGTGGTCTGTGGGCAGGATTCGGCGCAGGAGGTCGCAATAGAGCTCGCGTGTCTAGAGCCGGGCGCACGCTCCGGAGGAAACCTATTTCCCGGGCCGATTCGGGCGTGTTTCTCGGGGGACGGGGGATCGCCCCGGGGCCCCCTACATGGCACCCGTTCCAGGAGGTGCTAGTCCAGCGAGGTTACTGCACTTTATTATTCAAAGTTTAAGTAGATACGATTGTTGTTGCGCTGAGGAGTGAACAATGCAGTCTTGGCACGAGCTCCACGAAGCGAAGAACCTGAAGTCGGGCGAAATGACGCATGGGCGGGCCGGGGGGGAGGACGTTCTGGTCGTGAACCAGGCTGGCGAGCTCCACGCGTTTGTCAACCGCTGTGGTCACGAGAACGCGCCCCTCGACCTGGGCACGTTCAAGAGCGGCGTACTGAAATGTCCTCAGCACAACGCGGTCTTCGACGCGCGCACCGGCGAGGTCCGTGGTCCGCCGGTGATGTCGATGCCGGGTATGGACAAGCTGCCCTCCGAACTGATCGAGGCCATGGTCAAGCTGGGCCCGGTGATGGCGCGGATCGAGTGTCGCCCCCTCACCCCGCTCCCTGTCGAGGTCACGAACGGTTTGGTTCGGGTCTACGTCTAGTTGAGGCCGATCGACGCCCTCTCGCCCGTGGGTGGCGTGGACGATCGCGCGGTGGATAGGGAACCTCGCGGAGAAAGCGTTCCCACCAGCGGAGTCCGACGACCCCTGAGTCCGGACATCTACCGGCGGTTCTCCGTAGCCCACTTGAGGCGAGGCGTGATATCCCGGAGATCTCGTTCTTCTCAGGAGCGGGACGACTTAACGGGTCGATCTCTGTCACACCATGCGAGTGATGGTCTTCCTACATGGCACGACACTGATGCACCCCTCTGGGGTCAACGAGCCGAGAGAGGTTCGTGTTCGTCAGTCCAGAGACCGGGATCCATCGGTCACTGACTTTGCCAACTACGTCCCCATCGGCGACGCGGCGGAGAAACTTGAGGCCTGGGCAGCCAAGGGGGCGGAAATCGTGTATCTCAGTTCCCATCGAAATTCCCTGGACTTGGTCGCCGACCGGGCTGTCATCAGCCAATGGGCGTTCCCTCCCGGGGAGGTCCTCTGGCGCGAGGCGGAGGAATCCTACGCGGACGTGGTCGCCCGTGCTGCCCCGGACATTCTAGTCGAGGATGACTGTGAGAGTATCGGCGGAAGGAGGGAAGCGGCCTCCACGGACCTTCCGCCGGAGTTGGCGAAACGAGTGCGATCCCTCGTAGTGAAAGAGTTTGGCGGCATCGACCATCTCCCCGATGATCCGGCCCATCTGCTAACCCTCGTCGACGGATGAGCGGGGCGTAGCGCTGACAGGGTCGGGGCGCCAGTCGATCTGACGCCCGACTGCGAATGGAGCGGCGAAGACGAGTGCGTCGCTCAAGTTCACGGCTCAGGCGAAGGAGCTCGACGCACCTTTGGGCGTGAGCGGGCTCGCCCTCAGGACGCTCGCGGGCCGGAGGGTCTCCGGGTAGGCAAGAACAGCGATCCTTCCTCTCTCGATATCGGCTGAGTGGGGCCCAACGAGCTTGCTATCACTCCTCTCCCCGGACTCGGGGGCGGAGAAAGCGATGACGTCCTCCCCGAGCGGCGTGCGGATTGTGGGAGAGTATCTGCTCGCTCCCTGTCGCGCCAGCGGAGATTGACGTACCAATCACGATAGACGCCGGAAAATTCTTCCATGAGCGAACCAGCGCGAAACGTAAGTCTGAAGTAGGGCAGCTGAGGTCGCCAACGCCCCTGACGGTCGCCGTGACGAGTCCAGGACGGAATCTCGTCGCCGTTCTCCTGTCCCTGGGTATCGTCGCGGCGCTTCTGGCCACGCCCCTGCAGTTCTCGCCAACGAACATGCCCCAGACGCTCCCAGCCCAGCCGGTCACGATCTCTCCCCCCGCCGCATCGTTATCCCTCGACCCGGACCCAAGCGACTGGCCGACCTACATGGAGGACCCCCAACGGACCTCCGCGAATCCCGCCGAAACGACGGTTACCGTCTCGAACGCGAAGAATCTCGTCCTGAACTGGTCGTACTTGACCTCGGGCTCGATCTCGGCATCCACCACCCTGGTCGACGGGATCGCCTACGTCGGTTCTTGGGACGGCTACGAGTACGCTTTCACCGCATCAACCGGCGATCTGGTGTGGAAGGCAAACCTGGGACTGGCGGTGACCAGCGGATGCGGAACGCAGGGAGTCGGGTCCTCAGCGACGGTCGACGATGGTACGCTCTACGTCGGTGGTGGGAACGGGTACTTCTACGCGCTTGACACGGCCACGGGCGCAGTCGATTGGAGCTACCTCGTGGGCGACCCGTCCGACGGGTACTACAACTGGGCGAGCCCCCTCCTCTACGATGGCTTCGTCTACGTCGGCGTGTCGAGCTTTTGCGACCATCCTCTCGTTCCGGGAGGTCTGCTGCAATTGGACCAGACCACGGGTGTCCTGGTGAACGAGTTCCACACGACCCCGACCGGGGAGATCGGGTCGAGCGTATGGGGTTCGCCCTCCGTAGACCCTGCGACGAACACGGTCTTCTTTGCCACGGGGAACACGCAGACCGGAGAAACCGGAGAGTTTGCCGACTCGATTGTCGCTGTAAACGCCACGACGATGAACCTGGTGTCGAGCTGGGAGATCCCCGCAGCCCAGCAGGTCCCCGACGGCGACTTCGGCAGCACACCGACGGTCTTCCATATCTCTGGCGGCGAGACCCGGGTCGGGGCACTGAACAAGAACGGGTTCTTCTACGCCTGGGATGCAGAGGACCTCGCGGCGGGGCCCGTCTGGAGTGACCATCTTACCACCGGCCAGTCGATTGGTTCGGCCGCGTTCGCAGAGGGCCTGGTGTTCGTCGGCACGGGAACGGCCTCGTTTGACGGCACGAACTCCTCCGGTGCGGCGTGGGCCTTGGACCCGGACACGGGGGACGTCGTCTGGGAGGCTCCCCTCACGGGCCGGAGCCTCGCCGCCCCGGCCTATGCCAACGGTCTCCTCGTCGTCGACGGAGGGACCCACGTCTTCGTACTCGACGCGAAGACCGGGGCCCGGCTCAATGATTTCGGTTGCAGTGCGCTCTTCTTTGCGCCCCCCTCGATCGCCCATGGGCGCATTTTCGTGGGCTGTTCAGACGGCACGGAGAAGGCCTTCGATCTACCGACGGAAGGTTCGGTACCTCTCTCCGTCTCCTCCCTCGTCGCGTCGCCGAATCCAGTGGTCGCCGGGTCGTCGACGACGATTACTGCGATCGTCAACGGGGGCGTAGAGCCCTACTCCTACACGTACACCGGCCTCCCGTTCGGCTGCGTAGCGGTGGACCTTCCGACCTTCTCCTGTTCCCCCACCGTGTCAGGAGAGTTCTTGGTCCGTGTGACCGTCGATGACGCGAACGGCTCCGATGCGAGCCGGGCGACCACCCTGTCGGTGGAGCCGGTGTACCTGGTTGAGTTCCCGGAGAACGGGCTTCCTCCTGGGACTTCCTGGTCGGTCTCGCTGAACGGAACGCTTCGTTCCTCGTCAGGGACAACGATCGATTTCTCCCTACCCAACGGTTCCTATCCGTTCACGGTCACCGCCGTGTCCGGATACGCTGCGTTCCCCTCCTCGGGAACCGAGTCCGTTAGTGGTACCCCGGTGTCTAGGAACATCTCCTGGACCCCGACGATACAGAAGTACTCGGTCGCCTTCTCCGAAATGGGTCTTCCGGCCGGGACATTCTGGAGTGTCGTCCTGGGTGGAACCTCTAATTCCACGACCACCGCCATCATTGGATTTGCCGAGCCTTCGGGGAGCTACGGCTTCACGGTCTCTACGGTTCCGGGGTACTCGCTCCCCTCGTACTCTGGAACGGTCGATGTCTCGAACCGCACCGCCGAGGTCAACCTGACTTGGACGACCTTCCGCTACTCGGTGACTTTCGCCGAGTCCGGACTCGGGTCGGGGACGTCCTGGTCGGTCACGTTGAACGGTTCGGAATCGAGTTCCACGTCCGCCAGGGTTGAGTTCTCCGAACCGAATGGCACCTATGACTTCTCGATCTCGAGCGTGGCCAGTCACTCCGTCGCGCCGTCCAGCGGGGCCGTGTCGGTCCAGGGCGCGGACGTCCGGGAGCCGATCACGTTCACGCTGATAGGGTACAACGTCACCTTCTCGGAGAGCGGCCTTCCCGCGAATACCCCCTGGGCGGTCCGGCTGAATGGGGTCCCCGAGGATTCGACCGGCGTTCAGGTTCTCTTTCAGGAACCGAACGGCTCCTACAACTTCACGGTCTCCACTAGTTCGGGATACCGTCCGTCGCCCGCGTCGGGATCGCTGAACGTAGTGGGGTCCGACGTCATGGAGCCGGTCCGATTCTCGACCCCGGCCATGTACTCCCTCTCCATCGTTGAAACCGGCCTTCCGGCCGCATCGCCTTGGTCCGTGACGGTCAATGGAACGCTCCTGACGACCAACACTATCGTTGCCTCCGTCCGTTTGCCGAATGGTACCTACTCCGTGCTGGTGGCCCCGGTGGCCGGGTATCGGGCGAACGTCGGAAGCATCGACGCGACGATTGCCGGTCACGACATCGCGCTCTCGGTGTCGTTCGCGGCGGCGCTCTTTACGGTCGCTTTCACCGAAACGGGACTCCCCGTGGGTGCCTCCTGGTCTGTGACGTTGAACGGAACCGTGGAGAGCTCCAAGACTACGACGGTCGTCTTCACGATAGG
>Ga0310038_10000498_pt1 | contig 33095 bp, 32 predicted proteins | sample Sb_taG_6_FD_200461 | JGI IMG/M metagenome (GOLD analysis project Ga0310038, IMG submission 200461) | Peat soil microbial communities from Weissenstadt, Germany - Sb_50d_4_PS metaG (v2) (version 2) | ecosystem: Environmental > Terrestrial > Soil > Wetlands > Peat | place: Germany: Weissenstadt... | reverse complement strand
CGGATTGCCTTGGCATGGACATATTGTACGAGTCGAGTGGCACGAACGGATTGCGCCAAGAGGCGAAATAGCTCGACTCGGCCTGCCGTTGACGCGGAGACCGCAGAGATTGTCTTAACCCGATAGGTCGCCTGTGCGTATGAGAGCAGACCCATCTGGTTCCGTGCGGCCCCGTTTGACCCTATTTGTTCACTGCGTGTAAGACCGCGCCTACTCTACGAGGGAGGATGGGGTGTTGACAGCCGCTGCGCGCGCCCTGACAAGTGTACCGGCGAACGTGCTTATGTTCCACATCCCCTGTGTGACCTGAAGACTGCCGCTTTCCACTCGGAGTTCTTAGCCGAAGTCTTTTCTCCTCATTTTTTCTCCACTCAACCCGCGCCTTTCACAACCGGCGTTATTCCAGCGGTGCTCCCTGTCAAGGGTCTGCGATGAACGCGGAAAAACCGCGCCCTTGACAGGTCCGCGCCGCTGAACGCCTTTAAAACCGTCGCGGGTTGTCGCGAAGAAAAAATTTGTTTTCAAGGAGAAGACAATGCAAAACACCACCGAAAGAAAAGACGTTTACAGCCGTATCACAGCGCAGATTGTGGAGCATTTAGAAAAGGGCGTCCGCCCGTGGATACGTCCCTGGAATGCCGAGCACGCCGCAGGGAGAATTACACGGCCACTTCGTCATAACGGCCAGCCCTACTCCGGTATCAATGTCCTGTCCCTCTGGATGTCCGCTTTGGCCCAGAATTTTACCGCACCAATCTGGATGACCTTCCGCCAAGCGAGTGAGTTAAACGCCCATGTCCGCAAAGGCGAGAAAGGCTCGCTTGTGATCTACGCTAACGCCATTACGCGCACCGAACGTGACGACAAGACCGGCCAGGATGTCGAGCGCGAAATCCCTTACATGAAAGGTTATACCGTTTTCAACGTCGAACAGATCGAAGGCTTGCCCGAAATCTACTACGCGAAAGCGACTCCAACCCGTGATTCTGTGGCACGCATTGAACATGCAGAGAAGTTTTTCGCCAGCCTGGGAGCAACCATCAAGCATGGCGGAAATCGCGCCTACTACGCGCAGGAAGTTGACTACATACAGATGCCGCCTTTTGAAGCCTTCCGCGATGCTGAGAGTTACTACGCCACTCTTGCTCACGAAGTCACACATTGGACGAAGCACCCGCAGCGCCTCGACCGCGAATTTGGCCGCAAGCAATGGGGCGATGAAGGTTACAGCCGCGAGGAACTTGTTGCAGAGCTTGGTTCAGCCTTCCTGTGTGCCGACCTCGAATTGCATCAGGAATCGCGTGAAGACAACGCCACCTATATCGCGACATGGTTGGAACTCCTCAAGAACGACAACCGCGCCATTTTCACAGCAGCCGCCCATTCCCAACGAGCCGCCGATTACCTCAACCAGAAAGCCGCCGCGCAGGTCCTCGGGACCTGCGCGGCCTGATCCTAATTCCTCCTGCTGGTAATCCCTCGCATTACGTCTGTTTCTCACAAATGAGTTTAGGCGAAGCGATTGCTTCACCTTTTTATGCCCAAAATGGTGCGGCGGGAACCATCTTCCGCAATTCGGCAGGATCAACAGGCTGCGCTGGAGTCTTTATCCGCTTCGCTCATTTCAGGATTGAGGCGACGCGAACGCCTCGTACCACCGGAGATACTTCGCCGCTTCTACCTTGTCGTCGATGCTACAGAACACGTATTCCATTTTCTCCGGTAGAGGAATGTCCGTGCGCTCTCCATATTTCATGGTGTGCTTGTCGTAGATGATCTCAACCATCTGCTGCCCGTCTTTCTTGTAGAAGAAGCCGACTCCGCGAGGTTCGCGTGGTGGCAGCGCAACCAGCCAATCACCGATGATTTCCGTCTTGCCTTCGTCTCTCGTTATTTTTACATTTCGGTAGAGAGTCAGGTGCATGCCGTCAGGCAGACGGAGTTGTGCGTCGGCAATCCGCTCTTTGCGGTCTGTCATTGCTAGAAAATTGTAGCAGCACTCGCACTAGATTCGCCCCGGACCGAGCGTCTACACTGGTGGCGTGTGGAGCGGCCGTCCTCTGTGAAGACAAAACTGACGATTGCCCTGTTGTTCTTGGTAATTCCTGCCACTGCGAAGGAGCAATGGTTTCGCGTTTTCGGTCCGACGGGAAACACCTTAATCGTCACTTGCAAGGCAGCAGTGCAGAAGATTGACAATCCTGACTGGGAGGGAACGAAGCAGGAAGCCCACGACTCCGGTTACTGCTTCGGATTCGTCAGCACAGTAGCTGAGCACCTTAACGAAGACGATGGCGTTGATTTCTCCCTCTGGCGGCAGGAACGTCGTAAACGTGGGGCAGAGGAGACGACACCATGGACAGGCGATTGCACATACAAGCTCTTCTGGAACAACGAGACTACGCCAGCGTGCACTGTGAACACCAACGAAACGATCACAACCATCAGCGCAGCAGAGATCACCGGGGTATCGCACAAAGTCGATCATGCTCCGCTGCATCAAACTCCATCGTCCTGCCCAGTACCTTCTTCCGAGAATCAGGATTTCAGTTTGATTCCTAAAGACCAAGCCGCTAAGTAATCTGAATCTCGCAATCGGGCCGGTCCTGATGTGGGTTTGCTGATGATCATCTTTACTGGCAGCAACGATGCAGTTTCCTTCACAGATGAAGGCTCGCCCGACACCCGAATTACCGGAGACAAAGTTTGCATCAACGGTCAAGTCAACCGCGATCTGTCGCTGGACTGGTACTACAAGATCATTCAGTTCTTTCCCGATGTTCAGGGCGAATTGAAATCCAAAGAGGTAGAAGAGCGGTTCCGAAATTTTCCGGCAACAACACAAAGTGTCATTTGGGCGGGCTTGGGCCGGGTGAAGATTCACATTGTTGACCCCGGTCCCACCGCCACCGTGTCAACAACATACTACGGCGAGCGTGGAAGGATGATCAGGCACCGCGACTGCTCGCCCAAGGGGAGAGGGAGGGGCGTCCTGACGCCAAATACTTCTCTGCTCAATTACGCAACATGGTGGCAGATTCCATCTTGCAAGATTCGACTGCTGCGCGAGTTCAGTTTCTCGGGCGGATGCTCCTAGACCCGTTTGGACTGGTCCCGATTGATGAAAGTCTTCGGCCATTCTTTGCTGGTGGACGGCGACCGTCCCAACCACTTATTTCTGCTGAGCATTTCCGAAAACCAAAGAGCTTAATTCGCGACGTTACCTCGTGGTCCGCGAAGTCTTCCGTTGCATTTCATTCGGCGTTGGACGCTGTAATGGCTCAAGACGACCGCAACGGTATACTCCGCTTCCCTGACGGGGATTTCCTCCGACGTAAAATGGCGGCGGAATTGCTGCCTGTCCACGCGTTCGACGCCGGCAACCAGAAACAACTAGACCTTCTAGACGAAAAGCGGAGCGAAGTATTTCGCGAATTGGCGGCGCATGACCATGTCTACGGGTTGATGCGGAAGCGGCCCGGCATCGTCCCGGTAGAGTCTCGGGAATCGTTCTACGTTCAAGCAGCGGACATAGCGGCTGGAATTGCGAGCCAAATTTATGCTGCTCATGGACTGATCGGAGTTGTTGAGAAGTTCGAGTACACCACGTATAACGGCGTACGAGTATCTCGTTCCGACGCAGAGGAAGAGATGCGGAAGTTGTCCGTTATTGACTAAATGGAGACGGCTCTCCGTCCGGAGAAGTATCCGCCGTGGGAGTTGCATCATGTCTAAAGCATCCTGACGGGACTGCATAGCCCTTGGTGTTCTCTACAGATCGTGCTACGTTGGCGACATCATGGTGGAAATTCCCGGAGAGTTGAAATCTGATCTACAGCGGACGCTACTCGGTCCTCTCTCGCTCGCGACTGAACTTTTCGGAGCTTTGATACCGGGTTCGGTCTTTCTCATTCTCATGTGCGTCAAGCTCCGGTGGGTGACTCCGATCCTCACCTACGCCCTGGTAGGCTACGTCACAAAGGTGGTCCTCACGCTCCTTGCCTCTTACGTCATAGGAAAAGTTTCGCTGAGTGCCATCAGCTTAGTTACTGATTCGGTCACGTGGCTCGCTGGCAAGCTGAAACCGAGTAAGGTGGAGCCACCCGCAGCGAACCCAACCGCACTTCAGTCTCTTCTCGGCGTAGTCTCCAAATTGTGGAAAAGCGGGCCGTGGTTCACGACCTTTCTGGGCGGTCTCGTCGGAGCGTCGATCTTGTCCAACAAGTCCGACCTGTTCCACCACTACACCGCTAGTCAGGCCGAGGAATCCTTTCACTTGAACACCGGACTGCTACTGATCTTGGCTTCCCTGATCCCTGGTGATGGGCACTTCCGCTGGCTCGAAGTTGTCGCAGGTGCGATCTTGCTGGCTGGTGGGATCAGGCAGACCTTTCAGGACCGCCTGCTGATGGCTGGTTCCTATGGCATGGTGTTGAACGACTACCTCAAAAGCCATAGTCCGGAGAAGATAGTTGGCACCTTGGCCGCACTGGTGAAGTTCCTGGCGGCGCTCTCGAAGACACCGGCTGGTTCTGAAGTGCCAACTACTCCTCCCGAGGAAGCTGCCACCGAGACCACGACGGAAGCTGCTAAAGCAGCCTCTGCGCCCGACGAGACGAGTTCACCCACCTAACCGACCCAGCGATGCAGTGAAAGTCGGACCAATGCGATACGCTGGTAGGCTCCAGCCCTCTCCGGCTGACCGTCACAAAACGATCATCGTCATCGGCAGCAGCACGTCCTGCCATCCGCACGGTTCAACATTGGGCAGGTCACGCCAGCATTGAGATGACCATGCGCTATCTCGCGCCACCGAAGGGCGAGCAGGCTCAGGGTCAGATCAACAAAGCGTTCAGCACCACACTAGCAAATTTTGCGACAGCGTAAGGCATAACAGCGGCCTGGTCACTACGACCGGCCGCTTCTGTTGCTATGACTTAGCTACACCACGACCGTGACGAATGAGCGTCCAATCCTCGTAATCTCGCGAACCGTTCCACGAGTGAACGACCGCTCCGCAGTCCTCGCACTTTTGCTTTCCTCGCTCGCGTGACGGAAGGTCTTCATAAGTGCAGTGGTAGACCGCTCCGCACTGAGGGCACGTGAACTCTCTTTTGCCTCTATCCCAAGTAGCCATTACGTTCCTCCGATGACACGGTAGGCCCATTATGGTTGCGACAAGTCAACGGCAGAAATGACCGTCGTAACTACCGGGCCGCGCTCCGTCAGCGAGAGAATAAGCCGGGGGAAGGCTCATGCCCGCAGTCGCGAAGGAGAAATTCTAATGAGTATTTACCGCGTTCTAGTCGAATGGACAGACGAAGGAAAGCGCCAAGAGGGATTGATTTTCTTTGAAGCTGAATCCTTAGAAAAGGCGCGGGCTGAAACTCAGAAAATAGTTGGCCGAGTGCTCTTTGGAGTACAAGAGAAGCAAATCACTACTGAGGCGGAAAGCTGCGATCCAGAGTTCCTCGTTATGTGGGGCAAGGCCGAAATTGATCGTTTGATACAGCCGAACAACGCGAAGCTGAAGTCGCTAGCTCCGGCACAACCGCAGCCGCAGCCTCCGGTACAGCCAACGTCAGTCGGTGGATCACCGAACCGCATTCCACCAAGCCTGCAAAGGCAATTTCGAGGCGGGCGGCGGTAGTTAGCATCCCCAGCCACAACCCGCAAATCCCTCAAGGGTGCCGTCGAGACGCGGGTTTACTCGTTCAGAAGTTTTGGTACGTCAGTATGCATCACAAACATCAGACGCTTTGAGGTTCTGCAATTCGTTCACGGCCTTGTTCTCTTGGTCGAAGGCCACGTTGAGCGGCTGAAGTTTGGACGGTTCGCCCTTACCCTCCATTGGTTCAACCAGCGTAACTATTCTACTTTCCACTCTCACGTAATCTTGTACGCCGTTAGCATCCGATTCATTTGTGTCTGTCAGACCGAGGAATGCTGCGGTGAACGGTTCCTGCGTTCCAACGTTGGCATATTTGTGAGCTGTGAATTTCTCTTGAGGCATCCTGGCTACCTTGCCTTGATTTTATTCCAACCCTCAGTAATGCTGAGTCTGTCTCAGGATTCAGCGGAGCCAGCTGTGCTAGGAACCTTCTTTTGGAACGATTTCACGCGGTCGAAATTACTGCATGGCGCGAACTGATACATCGCATTAAATTCTGCGATCCCGAGAGACTCTAGGTAGGCGGCAATCTCCTTCCCCCAAAGTTCAAATTCCCGCAAGAATGCAATGTATTCCTCGCGAAACGTTTCTAGCTGATCGAGGATCTGCTCAGGAGGCGGAGTAGGCGCTAGAGCGAGTTGCTTTTGAGTGCGGAGCACGTAATAGGAGTTGAATTGTTGTATCAGGTTTCCAAGCTCCCGCGCACGAGCCAAGAACTGCATTCGGTTCGTAACGGGAAACACCAGTTGCCCGGTGTAGGATTCGAACCAATTTGTAATGTAGTCGCCTGTGATGATCTGCTCGGGCGTCACATTCAGAGTGAAGCCAGACCGAATCATGGAGATCAATGAACGAGTGTTGCTTGTTGAAAGGAACTCCGCATATCGCCGTACGAACTGCCTGAGCCGCACATCATTGGTGGCAACGAAAAGCCGATCACGTTTCCTCTCTGCAAGTTTTGTTAGCCATGAGACTACACGCGGTCTTGCAAACCAGACTACAACGAGAATCCCGAGGACGACGAGAATATCCTTGACCCATGGTTGAGTGAGCCAAGGATATTTGGAAGTGAGTCCTAAGAAGAACAGCAACAGACCCAGAGCTGGCGTCAGGACCTTGAGAATTTCAACCACCAGTTCACGGCGCGGCGGCGCAACGACGAGTGGTGTCTCTTCGTTATCGAAATCGTCGTACTGCATTCTTTTTCCGATTATTCACGACCGCCGAACACCCCGTCAACGTGGCGCATGATCCGTTCAGGCCCAAGCCACGGCATTTGAAATTACAGATTGAGGCACGCGGGCTGATGTCGTTCTGGCGAAACTCTTCTTCGCGAAACTGCTTCACGACGAGAATTCCGCGATCATTGCGATCTTGCGCTTGCCTCCTTCATCCACGACGCCGTTTTACGCGTTCGCCTTGTGTTCGTCTACGACAGAGATCGCAGAAGTTTCATCATCCTCTCCTCTATATTCTTCCCTGTCGTGCTGGAGGTACGGCGGCGCATCTGCGGCTTGATGCCGTTGTGGTACCAATGCCAAAGCTCATCGTGCAGCTTTTTCAGATCGGTCAAGAGCTTCGACAATTCTGTCGTATTGGTCAGCGCATACACACCACTCAGGTCTACTCCCCGCTCCCTGTGGGCGTATCGCTGATCGCGAATCTGTTTGTAGCATTTGTTGTAAACGCGCCGTCTGCCCGTTACGAACTCCTCAAGTTGCCGGAAATCTGCGCCCGTAGGTTCTTTCACTCTCTTCATCAATTCGTCTACGATGTGGCTGGCGGTCGGATGTTGCTTTTCTTTCCGCCGCCTGAACGCAGTCTTAGAGAAAATCGCTGAGTAACTCTTGGCGATATTCAGGAGCCGCTCGACATTGTTGGTCTTTTCCTTGTCAAAGATTCTCCCTAAAACGATCAAAGAGTTTGACTGAACGGAATTGTCCACCGTGTTCCAAAACTCTGCGTTTCTATTCAATTGATGGAATAGTTTTTGACTCTTGGGAACTGCCTTCTTAAGAGCACGCCAGATGTAGAAGCACCGCATGGCTTCATGAACTTCGTTCTCGAAGACAAGCAGTTCGTATTCAAATCCTGCTTCCTGATCTGAGATTAGAGTTTTCATGCTCCCGCTCACGTGAGCTTCGGATATTCATCTTCGCCGGTCTCGGTGCGTCGGGGATTTACGAAGATTCCCAATGCTTGCTGGACCTTCAGCTTGTTCGCGTCGTCTTGTTCGGTCCAGGTGGGCTGCATACGAAAGCAATAATCGTAGGAACGATTTTCCGCTTCGGTTGCTACACCGATCACACGCTTGTTCATCGGCGGAAGGCCACGAGCGACGAAGCACATAAACGAGAGCATCCTCTTCCGATTTTCTCTCGGTTCCTTTCCGTCTTCCATAAGCAGGAAACAATATGTTGTGTCGCCGAAGGCTGTATAGCGTCGGAAGATCGGCGGTTTCTTTTCCATGTACTCGCTGTAGGCTTCAAAGAAACTCTTAGAAATCACGCGTCGGGTGAAACGGTCGGGTCGTGCCAACTCCCGCGCCAAACGCTCGTAGCCGTCGGAAGTTCCGTCGTGAGCGCGGTCGATTACATGATCCCATCCGTAGCTGATTTGATCTTCCAGCTTCTTAGCGATGAACTGCGGATTCCGCATGAGTGCGGGCCAGCAAGTGTTGTCAATCAAAATATTGTCGTAGTTATCCATCCACGAAAAACTACGGAGGTTCTCCAAGTACTTCGCCAAGAGGTTCTCTTCACCACCCTGAACGATGACCACCTTAGTCCGGTCGATTGCTTCTTTCTCACGGAGGTATTGGCAGAAGTCAGAAACCGTGTCCAATTCCGACAAGGCGGTATCAGCGAACTCTCGCGTGAAGACGTGAATCAGCTTGTCTTTCATGAATTGGACAAACGGAAACGGCTCCTCGCTTTCACCCATTAACACCGAAATCAGGTGAACGGTTTTAATCTGGTCGGGATTGAATGCTTCTTTCCCGCGACGCGGATTCTCTAGCTGAATCGGCACCCTGAGATCGAACATGGCCCGCCGCGCTCCGCCCAGTTGCCTCAAGTTCTTTTCGACTTCGGCCTTCTTGTATCTGCCTGCCTCATCCACTTTCAAGTCTTTGATCTGCCAGATAAGGGCGACGTCATCGAATACAACGAGCAGGTCGCATAGTTCCTTCCCGTCCGGCTTTTTCGGATTCGGGTAGCACCAGTCAGTGAGGAAGGTTCCCGTCGCGAGGTTATGGATGATTGCTTCGGCTCGCTCTCCTTTCTCACGGAAATAGTGAATGGGAATCGGCATGATCCAATTCTACTCAAAAACAAAAGGCCAAGGATCGCTCCCCGACCAAGTTCACCTTGCGCTGCTTGAGCCTGTCTACGCTGTCGGGAAACCGCTGACTGCTGACTCCCTGTTTGGTGGGAATCAATACGCAGGTTCTATTGAGGTAGCCGGATTCTGCCAGGAAGGTAGCCGGATGCTCCGTCCGCTATTTATGAGGGTGGAAAAACTCTGGCGGAGAAGGGGGGGCCCAAAGGCACGGACTGTCCTTGCCAAGCCGCGTTCGAAGGTGAGTCGCCAGTTGCCAGGTTGGGATGAGAGTTTGGCGCTGCTGCGCAGCGGGTGGAGGAATGACACGTCACCCCTGAATGGGTGCTGCACAGCAGCCGGTCGGTTGCTGTGCGTGAACTTATTGAAAGCAGAGCAATTAAGCTGACATTCGCAGTTTGCCGGTCGTCGGAAGGTGCCCACCCGGTTAACCGCTGTGAACTTGTTGATTCCTTTGGCGCAATAGCTCAACATAGAGGAAACTGGTTTCGGGAGCAGTGAGGTAATCCCGATGAAGTTCCTCTTCTTCTTGCTGTCTGTCGTTTCCCACCTTGGCGGTGACGCATGGTAAAGCCGCCGCTCCGTACGAAAACTCTAGGCACAAAAGTAAGCGAGGACGAGTTCGCGAAGCTGGAAGCACTCGCAAGCGAGCGCGGGCTAACCCTCAGCGAGTGGTGCCGCGAAACTTTATTGGCGAACGTGAACCGCCAAGAAGAGAAGTCTGCCGATTCAAGGGGGGCCAGCCATGCGCTCATGGCCGAACTGGTGGCGCTGAGGGCAATCCTGCTCAATGTGCTGTTCAAGCTGGCGAACCGCCAAACCCTCACGGCGGAGGAGATGCAACAGCTAATCGACCGGGCTGACTCAGACAAGGTGAAGAAGGCACGGGAACGGCTAGCGCAGGCGGTAGAGGCGAAGATTATCTGAGGGTAGTCCCGAATATTTTTCTTACTTTTTTCCTGTTTGCGGGTTCTTTGAGAGTAGGGGTAGTTTCAGCCATGAGCGGGCTATGGGGTCGTGACGAGTATCGAGGCTGGCCGACGACGCGGTGGCCAGTATCGAGCCTGGGAGTTTTGGTCATCGCGGTGGCGATAGGTGTCGGAGTCTTCACGTACCGGAACGCGATAGTGTGGACACCGCTGCAGCGCTGGTACTGGGATCAGTATCTGAGCGCCCAACTGATGCCCATGAAGGCGAACAGTCCGAACAGCGACTACCGATTGCTGGTGAAGGTGGACCGGCACGGCCAGCGGCGGTTGGCGCTTGACGCCGACGTGGTGCCCGGCCCGAGGCAGGGACGCCAACTGATCCCGTTCACTCTGTCGAGCCGGGCGCGTCAGTCGGGAGAAACAGACCTCCTGGTGGACCCAGTGCATTACAGCAGCCAGCAGATGCAGCAGACGCTCTCTGATTGGATTTACGACGGTCAGACACCCGACGATCTGGTCCGGCCCGCCTGGATCGGCGGGCTGGGCGTGCTGGTGATTGGGCTGGTACTGGCGGTACCGCGCGACCGCGCACGTAAGCGTGTGCTGCAACAAGGCCGCAGGTTAAAGGGTCCGCAGATGGTCACGGTGAAGGAGTTTAACCAGTGGAGCGGGGCTAGTGGCATTGGCTTCACCACGACAAAGGCAAGAGAGAGCCTCTCCATCCCGCGCTCGTTCGAGAGTAGCCACATGATGATTATTGGCGACTCGGGTGCGGGCAAGAGCGTGCTGCAACGGCAAGTGCTGATCGAGATTGCCGAGCGCGGAGAATCAGCCATCGTGTACGATCCGGCGCTTGAATACACGGCGCAATTTTTCAATCAGGCCCGTGGCGACCTTATCTTGAATCCTCTGGACGCGCGCTGCCCCTACTGGTCACCGAGCGATGAAGTCGCGCACGAGGCAGAGGCCCTGACGCTGGCGACTTCTCTCTTCCCGGACAAGCCCCGCGAGAACACGTTCTTCGTCGAAGGCCCGCGGAAAATCTTCGCGCACTTGCTCACGCTGAAGCCCACACCCGAACAACTGGTGAAGTGGATGGGCCACGAGGAGGAACTGGACCGCCTGCTGAAAGGTACGGAACTGGCAACGTTCATCTATCGCGGTGCAGGCCCGCAGCGCGGCGGTGTGCTGGGCGCGCTCAACATGGTTGCCGACAGTTTGAAGCTCTTGCCAAAAGAGAATGAAACGAAGCAACGCTTTTCGACGGAGGAATGGGCGCGACAAAAAAGTGGCTGGTTGTTTCTGACTTCGATTCCGCGATTTCGGGAGCGGCTGTTGCCGCTGATGAGCTTGTGGCTGGATACGCTGGTGTTGCGCTTGATGAACCAGGGCGATCCGGCGATGCGGCACGCATGGTTCGTGCTGGACGAATTGGCGAGCTTACAGCGGTTGCCGCAGTTGCACACGGCGCTGACCGAGAACCGTAAATCGGGGAATCCGGTTGTGATCGGCTTCCAGGGTCGCAGCCAGCTTGAGGTGTTGTACGGGCATGAGGCGGAGGCCATGCTCTCGCAGCCCGCAACGAAAATCTTCCTACATACGAGCGAGCCGCGTGCAGCAAAGTGGATATCGGACACGATCGGCGAAGTGGAGATAGAGAGGCTAAAAGAGGCAGTCAACGTAGGGCAGTTTCCGCGCGGCGGAAGATCACGGAACTATCACACGGAGCGCCGCATAGAGCCGCTGGTGTTGCCATCGGAGATCAGTGGGCTACCGCGTTTACACGCCTTGGTCAAAGTGGACAATCTGGTGGTGCCGTTCAGCTTTCCGTATCTCACGCCGCAGAAGGTACAGCCAGGCTTCGTGCCGCGCGAAACGACAGCGCGCGTTGTCGATATCGGGGACAGGCCATCCCAGCCGAACGCGTCGCCACCAGCGCAAGAGAACAAACCACGCGAGCCAGAGCAATCGAGCGAAATTGCCGCTGCACAAGAACCCTATTTCGAATGAAGCACGAGGGGGACTAAATCATGCTGACGATATCGAAGCCGCTGAGTGCTGGGCAGGCGCAGGCATACCACAAAGAAGAGTTCGCGAGCGCTCAGGGCAACTACTACACGGAAGGCGACCGCATACTCGGCGAGTGGCACGGCAAACTCGCCGAGGAGTGGGGTTTGCGCGGTGAAGTCCAGGAGGAGCACTTCGCACGACTTGCCAACGGCCAGCATCCGATCGCCGGAGAGCAACTAGTCCGCTATCAGACCGCGCGGGAATACGTGAACCAACGCGGAGAAACGGTCACGACCATGGCGCATCGCGCAGCATGGGATGCCACTTTTTCTGCTCCGAAGAGCGTATCGCTGACGGCGCTTGTTGGCGGAGATCAAGCAGCGCGCGAGGCACATCGAGAGAGCGTGAGGGTTGCGCTGGGCGAACTCGAAAAGTATGTGCAGGCACGGATCGGCGGTAATCACCCGGCAGAGACAACGGGCAAATGGGTTGCGGCTAGCTTCGAGCATGACAGCTCAAGACCCGTGGATGGCTATGCCGCACCGCAACTGCACACGCACGTCGTATTCTTCAACCTCACGGAGACGGAGAACGGGGAAATGCGTTCTCTGCAACCGCACGAGCTATACCGCTCGCAGCAATACGCAAGTGCGATCTATCGCTCGGAACTGGCTTTGCACTTAAAAGAACTCGGATATGAAGTTGAGCAAGGAAGGAGCGGCCAGCCGGAGATCAAGGGTTATACTCGCGAGTATCTGGACGCATCGAGTCCGCGCCGTCGTGAAATCCAGGAACATCTCGCCGAACATGGAGTAAAAGGAGCAGGGGCCGCGCAGATCGCAGCACACCAAACACGTGACAACAAACTACCCGCGATTACGCACGAACAAATGCAAGCGAAGCACCGAGAAATGGCCGCGGAGTACGGCCATCAGCCGGAAAAGGTGCTCCGGGAGGCGCAGGTGCGCCGTATAGAGGAGCAAGGTCCGGATCAGAAACACGAAGCCATCGAATCTGCGCTGACCTACGCTCGCGACAAAAACCTGGAGCGCCACGCAGTGACCGATGAACGCGAGTTGATGCGCGATACTCTGAAGCGCTCTATGGGCGAGGCTAGTTTCGCCGAAGTCCGGAGCCAATTTGAAAGTCGCGTGCAATCGCATGATCTGGTCGAGGTGGAAAGCAGATCGCCGAGCCGTGCGTTTACTACAGAGGAAATGATCGGATATGAGCGAGACAACATCGCTTATATGCGAGACGGACAGAACCAGCACGAGCCAATGGTGAGTCTGGAAACGTGGCGCCAAGTAGAAGAGAAGCACGCGCATCTGAGTAGCAGCCAACGCGCAGCGGTCGAGCAGATCGTATCGAACCAAGACCAGATCATCGGACTAGAGGGTGTGGCCGGCGCGGGGAAAACTACTTCCCTAGCTGCCGTCCGTGAAGCTGCCGAACAGGAAGGTTACGAAGTGCGCGGGCTTGCGCCTACCTCCCGCGCGGCGCACAAGCTGGCAGAATCTGGCATCGAGACGGAGACTTTGCAGCGGCATCTTCGCCGCGACGAGCAGCCTGACGAAGGACAGAAGCGGCTTTATGTACTCGACGAATCGAGTCTCGCCAGCACAACACAGATGAACGAGTTCTTGCATCGTTTGCACGGCGAGGACCGCGTGCTACTCGTTGGGGACAAGCGCCAGCATGAAGCCGTCGAAGCGGGCAGACCGTACCACCAGCTACAACAGGCGGGGATGCAAACCGTGCGTCTGGATGAAATCGTGCGGCAGAAGGACCCGGCACTCAAGGAAGCCGTAGAACAGCTTGCCCGCGGTGACGTGTTCGGAGCGATTGACAATCTCGACCAGCAGGGCCGCGTGCATGAGATCGTCGGACGAGAGGACCGATTCAGCGAAATCGCGCGCGAGTACGTGCGACAGCCGCAAGGCACACTCGTGATCTCTCCGGACAACGAATCACGCCGCGAGCTGAATGGGCTGATTCATCGCGAGATGCAGCAACGCGGGGAGGTGAGCGAAGACGAGCACAAGCTGCGCGTGCTCGACTCGCGCCAGGACATGACGGGAGCCGATCGGAAATGGGCCGCGCAGTACGCGGAAGGGGACGTAGTTCGCTATACGCGCGGCAGCAAAGTGCTGGGCATCGAGCCAGGCGAGTATGCACGTGTCATGCACGTCAATTCGAGAGAGAACCGCGTGACCGTCGAGCGCGAGAACGGCGAGCGTCAGACCTACGATCCGCGCCGACTGGCGGGAGTTGCGGTGTATCACGAAAACGAGCGCGCGTTCTCCGAAGGCGACCGCGTGCAGTTCACAGCGCCATCGAAGGACTTGCACGTTGCCAATCGCGAGCTCGGCACCATGGAGAAAGTCAACGACGCCGGGAATGTCCAAATCCGCTTGGACTCAGGCCGCGCGGTTGCGTTCAGTATCCGAGAGCATCCGCATCTCGATCATGGTTACGCCGTGACCAGCCACAGCAGTCAGGGCCAAACTGCCGAACGCGTGCTAATCCACGTAGACACGGAAAAAGGCGAGCAACTGGTGAATAACCGTATGGCATACGTGTCCGTCTCACGCGGGCAATACGACGCCCAAATTTACACCAACAACAGAAGCGAACTGGCGCGCGATCTAAGCCGCGACGTGTCGCAGTCTACCGCCATCGGGCAAGAGATTGACCCAGCGGCGCAGAGGATCGAACCGGGGGCCGCGCAGCAGGAAGCCCATCGACCCGAGCACGACCAAGCCCACAGCATCGGCCACGGGATTGCGATGTAACTCTTAACGCGCAGCCCGACGGCGTGGGCGTTTCCGCAGCGCGGCAGTCGCGAGCTTGCGAATGATCCCGATTCCGTCCCGCAGAGCGGTCGCATCGAGTCCACGATATGGCATGTTCGGGCGAGTGTGAAAGAGCATCGAGTCACACTCGCCGACAATCTGGCGTAGTACTACATGGTGGCGTTCCATGCGGGTCATCCTATAGCAGTTCGGAAATAGGAATCAGGGACTATAGTTCCCGATTCCGAGGACGCACGGGCCGTTACCTCAAAATGGGCTTCATGTACTCGCGCACGATCTCCAAGTCTCCGGTCCGGGTGTCTCCGAAGTCGGCTCCGACGATGAATATCTCGCAGGCGAAACGAAGGGACAGGTTGGTCTTATCCTTGAGGACCACGTTGACGAACAACGTTCCATCTTCAATGGAATGGCTGACATAATCCACGACCCTGCCGTGAACCTCGGGATAGCGTTTGCGTAGCCGCTCCTTGCGCTTCTGGATGCGCGTGTCAAGCTCCCTACTCTGCTGAGCCGTAATGGGAGTAATAGGCGTGCTCCCGGCCCATACGACATTCCGCTTTTTAGGAGTGCGTTTTTTTGTCATTGCTCTTCTCCCCGCTCGCACTCTTGGCTTTCGGAGTAGCCTTCGAGCGCTTGCTGCACTGCTGCTTTCGCACTTGTTCTTCTTCGATACGCTTCTCTTCGTCGGCGACGGCTGAATAGGGGACGATGCCGATGCGCGGCGGCAAGCCCTGTTTCTTGCGTTCTTCCTCGCGGTGCAGAACGTTGATATATACGTCGTCGGGGTCTTCCCGTTCCTTCTCGTAGGCGCGGCGCTGCCTCCAGAAACGGCCTGCGTCGTCCAGTTCATACTCTGCCTGTTCTTCGAGAAAATCAGCGTTCACGTCGGCGCGGACTTCTTCGATCCCGGCTTGGGCGCAGTGCAATGCGCTCTTGCGGGCAAAGGGGAGCTTCTCCATGCCGCGCAAAAGGGCGACGAGCTGATCGACACCCTGGTTCCACAGGAACAGGGTTTCGTAGAGCCGCAGCTTGGGCGAAACTGCGGAGGGTTGCAGGGAAAAAGTGGAGCGGATACCTTCAGAACTAGCCATCGTTGCCTCCTTGTAGGCAATTTGGTTAGGGGCGCGGTCGGTGCTTCAACACCGTCGCGTCCCGCTCAAATCCGTACATCGTCGTGCTACTAATAGTAGCAATTGTATCATTGCGACGCTCTGTAGCAAGTGTAAAAAGGATGGCATGAGTGCTACAGGAAAGCGGAGCGTTCAGATCAATGTCCGACTGAGCGACGATGACTTTGAGTTGATCCGAAAGGCAGCGGCGAAGCTTTGGCCGGATGCAGTACTCAGCAACTCCGGTATCGTGCTAGGGTTGGCAAGACTTGCGGCCAAACAAACCCTAGAGGTACAGAAGAAGTCGCGGGCAAGCTGAGCCTAGATCTGACTACCTTTGCCTTTACTGTCCGATCATGATGGGATCGATGCAGAAACGGAGAAGCAGGTGTTCTATCAGATCGGAGTTGTCCGAGCGCGGATTGACATTCTCACCGAAATTACGGGCGTCGAGTTCTCCGATGCCTGGACAAAGAGAGTCGCAAGCACTTTCTTCGGTGTACCGGTCCATTTTATTTCATTGGACGATCTAGTCACAAACAAACAGGCCTTGGCTCGGAGTAGCGACTTGAGGGACATGAAACGGAATCAGAAAAGCACAAGTGCACAAAATGAGTGACAAGCTCCAAGACGAACTCTCCCATGCCGCGCAGTACTTGCGCATGAGTACGGAGCACCAACAGTATTCGATTCTAAACCAATCAGCTGCAATCGCTCTCTACGCAGCTGCCCACAAGCTGGGCATCGTGCGATCTTTTGTTGATGAAGGGAAGAGTGGGACAAGTATCAGAGGCCGCGAAGGATTGCAGGAGATTCTTCGAGTGGTTGAATCCGGCAGGGCGGACTTTGCTCATGTACTTGTCTATGACGTGAGCCGGTGGGGACGTTTTCCAGATTCGGATGAAGCCGCCCATTACGAATATCTTTGCAAGCGGGCCGGAATCACAGTTCACTACTGTGCAGAGCAGTTCGAAAATGACAACAGCACTGTTTCCAACCTACTAAAGGCGCTCAAGCGGACGATGGCCGGCGAGTACAGCCGTGAACTGTCGGTGAAAGTGTCTGCCGGACAGCGTCGGCTTGTTGCAATGGGATATTGGCAAGGTGGCTATGGCCCATTTGGAATGCGAAGACAGCTGGTCAGTCAAGATGGCCGCCCGAAGCAACTTCTCAAGTTGGGGGAATGGAAAAGTATCGATACAGACCGCATTACTCTGGTGCCGGGACCGCCAGATGCAGTAAAGACGATTCGGCTCGCTTTCGATTTGTACACGAAAAGAGGCAAGAATCGATACGAGATCGTGGATATCCTGAATCGGCAGGGAAGATTCAGAGGGAAGAAGCCGTGGAATCTAGTAATGCTTCGTTGCCTTTTCTCCGATCCTACGTACAAAGGTGCCTACGCATACGGCAAAACTCACGACAAATATAGGGCAGTGCCACGCGAAAACTGGTTGATCTGTGAGCATGCCTTTCCTGCCATCGTCTCTCACAAGCAGTGGACCCAAGCCTACGAGCGTGTCCTATCTGAGGTCAGACGTCCCAAAGATGCGGAAATGCTGGAAGGGTTGCGGCGGCTGTGGAAACGGAAAGGGAGACTCAGCAGCAACATAATCAATGCCGCGAAAGACGTTCCTTCGGCCCCGGCTTATGCCAAACATTTTGGTGGAATCAACGAGGCCTACAAGTTGATTGGGTATCCGCTTATTCGGGACCTTTCCTGGGGCCACGCTGTCCGGTTGACTAGACGAATCAATAAAACACTTTGTGACGAGATTTGTGAACGCGTCCGGGAAATTGGTGGGAGCGCTGAGCCGATGCCCACGTTTGGGATGATTCGGCTTAATGGCAACATAACCGTAAAGGTGGCTCTTCGGAAGTGCTGGGTGCGAGAGGAAGGCATTGTGTGGGTACTGCCTCTGGGCAAGTGTTCCCTCGCGGATGTGCTGATAGTGGGCCGTTTGAAACCTCCAGAACGCTCGATAATGGATTACTTTGTATTGCCTGCACTGTCGCAACTTCACGGCGGCTTACGCTCCCGTGCGAGGCAAAGCGTTGACTACCTAGAGCTTTATCACTTTCAAACCCTTCAACCTTTCATCGAGACATTTCGGCGGCATTCAGTTACGGAGGCAGCGTGAACAAACAAAGGAGAAAGGTTCGCGGTATTACGGTTCAGGTGCGAAACTCGCTCGCGTTGCCCGAACGCGCCGCGACAGCTGCGAAACTCCTGTGCAACTCAAACACAGTCTTTGGCGAACTTTTCGCGGATGAGAATTTTGTCACCCTCTTGCAAGCTGAATCTTTGACAACGATTCCGTCATATCTGAGGCAGGTTTTCGATGAAGCGAAAAACAGGCATGAAGTCGCGTAAACAGGACGGTGGTGCGTGCTGGAGGCGATGGTATCGGACCCGGCGAGCGAATTTGCGGCTTCTCTCGGGTAAGCCTCCGCAGAATCTCTGCATCGACCAACTAAACTTGACCGTTTGTTGCCGATATGCTGAATCGCTCTTGAACAATGCACGAATAAGCAGATACCTAGCGAGGCACCATCCGGCTGCGCAACAGGACTTGCAAGCTCTCGTGGCCGAATTTGAGAACAGTTGCCAAACCTCAGTACCGCCGGGGTCGGGGACTCGATGAACCCGCACCCGACGACCTTGACGTGTTTCGGGACTCGTTGTGGACGTGGAATAAGACATCTAAGAATTCTGTATTCGTTTCAAGAATTCAGCCAGAAGAGGATCTGCCTGACTGCCACGCTTGCGTGAATCTCGACGCGGGGATGCCGTGGCGAGATGCTTGCGATAGTGCTCAGGGGTCAACGAAAGGTGCCTGTTCATAGAAATAAGACCAAGTTGTCCCAAGTAAGCTCCCAGAGCGGGCAACAGTTCCTGCGCATCGAGGCCTTGTTCATACCACGCAGCAATTCGGTGAACTGCAAAGGTGGACCTCAAATCATGTAGACGTGGCTGAAAGCGCAGACCGTCGAATCGAATAACGTTCGCATTCCGTCGAATAACCCGAAATTGGGCGTTTAATGTCGCGATGTGCACCGGCGTGCCCTTCCTCGTCAAAAATAGATTTCCCTCTTTGAATTGCTTGCGAATAGGTGACTCTAAGTACGTTGTCAATAATTTATGAATATCGGACCCAATCGGAATCGTTCTTTTTCTGGCATGGACAGTACGCTGCACGGTCATCACGTCCTGTTTTAAGTCCACGGCGGATTCTCTGAGTGTCAACGCTTCGCTGAGCAACACGCCAGTCCCGTAGAGGAACAAGAGCAGGGTCCGAAAAGTCGCAGGGTCAATTACTCGCGGCCGTATAGTACTGTTCATTACAGACTCACTCACCATCCGGCGAAGTTCGGTTCGGGAATAGATGTAAGGAACAAAGGTCGAATGCCCACGGGGAATTGGGGCAGGAAGTGGCACGGAATTGAGCTGGCCCCGAGCTTTCCAATATCGGAAAAACCGCTTTAGGTTTTCATACTTGTAATGCGCTGAGGTTTTTGGTCCCGCCAAGAACTCAGAAACTTGATACGTTGTCAAACTTGAAAGATGGACATCTCGGACGGCGCGCGAGAATGTTGTCAGAAATGACTCCATCGCCCTAAATTGCCAGCCCATAGAACGTTTGTGCGCTAAGTAGAGGCGCATTCCAGTGGACACTTTCAAATCAGACCCTCCAGCTTGAAATCGGCGACCGCGCGAAGCAACTCCACGTCAAATTTCGCATAAAACAGCGGTGACTCAGGATGGCGCTGCCCGAACAAGTCCCCGATCTCTTTCACTGTCGATCCATCGCGGAGCAGTTGCATCGCTCGAGCATGGCGAATCGAGTGTGGCCCGAGACAACCAGAGATGAGTCCAAGTTTCCTTAAGCGACGACTGGTAAGGCAGTAAAACGAACTTTTCCCGATCGGCCTGTAAGGAGGCCGCAGCGTGACGAAGAGGTGTCGGCAAGAACATCGCGGCCTCATTCTGATGTAGTTCAGGACCGCTCGCCTGACATCCGATGGAAACGGAAGTATTTGTTTTCGCCCTTTTTTCGAACGGCGCATAATCACGGTCTCTTTCTTCCAATCGAAATCGGTGAGAAGGAGGCGAGCTGCTTCGCTGCAGCGCAGGCCGTAAGAAGCAATCAGAGATAATGCTGCCCTGGCGCGCACAGACGCGAGATCCTTTCCTTTTGTTGCCTCTAAGAGTTGCACAACTTCGTTCCATGCGCGGCCCTGTGGTGGAGCACCCAGTCTTGAGTGATAAGGTGCCTTAATACCATCGGCAATATCAGGACACCAACCCTGAGAGTGACCGTACCGAGCGAAAGCTCTCAATGCGTGGATCGCCGACGAAAATGTTCCGGATGACCATCCATCCGCCCTCTTTCTTGCTATGAACCTATCAATGTGGCGAATGGAGAGGCTTGAGAGGTCCTTGGCATGTAATGAATACCATTGCAGAAAGATACGCGTTTTAAGCCGATGGGATTCCACAGAACCGGGAAGCAAGTTTCTAGATCGGTTGAACTCCGAAAAGCTGTCTAGTTCTTTCGCAAAAGGCTGGCGCGGAAGTCTTCGAGTTTTCAATTTTCCATGAAACCGCAAGAACATCGTGAAGTGATTCCTGAGCGCGTAAGCTGCATGAAAGCCCGGAAGATTGGAGTCTGACTCCGCTTGTTGTCCCCAAATCTGTTGGACTGCCTTGTCAACGTCTTCAGGACTAAGGGACCGGAGCTCCTTGAGACCGAGAGCGTCGATGGCACGAAGGAGCATCGCACCCACGCATTGCACCCTATCTCTATTTGCTCCTCGCCGGAGTAAATGCAGCAGAAACTCCTCACGTTCCTTGAACAAAAGGCCGTCGCGATGTCGCTTCAGCGCAAGAGGATGCCAATAGATCAGGTCCATGTTCCCTGCAACTCGTCCTGCACGGAACAATTCAATTTGTTCTCTACCTCGGGGACGGAAAGTGAACGGTTTGAGTCGGGCCATGAAGGGCGATAGATTAACACGCGCTGCGAAAGTTTGGTAAGGTTTGGCGGTACGACTGTAAACGTCTTTTCTTTCGGTGGTGTTTTGCATGCTCTTCTTCTCCTTCAAAACAAGTTTTTTCTTCGCGAAACCCGCGACGGTTTTAAAGGCGTTCAGCGGCGCGGACCTGTCAAGGGCGCGGTCTTTCCGCGTTCATCGCAGACCCTTGACAGGGAGCACCGCTGGAATAACGCCGGTTGTGAAAGGTGCGGGTTGAGTGGAGAAAAAATGGTGGGGCGAACGACCTCCGCTAAGAATTCGGAATCGCGGGAGACCCGGAGAGTGGACGAGTAAAAATACTTGGCAAACCTGTACTTGCCAAAAAGGGGTAAGACGCATAGTTTCAGCCCCTGATGTGGGTACCTCGCGTAACTGGCGACAGCCGGGGCGCTCGTTCCATCCTGGTTTTCCGGCGTGTGTGGCGGACTGCCGATTGAGCGGTGTGGAACAGAACTTCTCAGCGCGTTGCTCCCGGAAGGGAAAATGCAGTACTTGGCCGAAAGGCATCCTGGCTAGAGAAGGGCTGCAAAGTGCTTCTCTGGCAAATGACGGTGACCTGTGCAAATCCATGGATACTTTCACACTTACTTGCACAGTTCCACATTCGTTGTTTTTGAGTGACCAGGGAGCATAGTAGAATATATGGCTTAGAATCAGGAACTTCCACGAAGCGCCGGGATGGCGAAATTGGCAGACGCAGCGGACTTAAAATCCGCAGGTCCGAAAGGACTGTGGGGGTTCGATTCCCCCTCCCGGCACCAGCTTTCCTTTTTGTTTTGAATGGCCTGCGGAAGGGGCCGCCAACCTGCTCCACATCCCCGGCGTCATCCACATTGTGCGCCATTACAACCCCGTCGCCTTTCGAGTTGAAACAATCTCTCGGTTCGGTCACAAAACACAATCTCTTCACTTGTTGCTCCCACAACATGAGTGTAATCGCGATATTTCGTCAAGTATCCGTCCGTTCGGCTCGCCAAAGAACGTGAGTGAGCAATTTTGAACAGTTTTTCAGGCCAGAATATTGACACTGGAACGCGATGAGCCCCATACCTTCGTCAATATCGGAATTGAAACGCGCTCTCGAACTCTGGCCTTTTGTGTTCATTGCGGTTTCGGTCTCGGGTCTCGCCTATATCGCCCTGAATGCCACCCGATAAGCGATTGCTGGACTAGCGGCAATTCCGGCGGATCGTCACCCTTTTTCTTTTATGGCGCGAATCTCTTGACGAATCTTGTCTATTCGCTTTTTGATCTCAATTGCCAGATGACCTAAATCCGGCCTTGTTTCCAAGTCTGGCAAGAGCTTTTCTAGAAAGGCCAACTCGTCTTCCAATATTGGCAGCCGAATCATAAGGTCAGTTTTGTACCAGCCGCCCCCAGCGGTGTCAATTGTTGAAACCAGGCGATTACACTCATTGAGAATTGCCCGGAGCCGGGGTCAATGAGTGTAATCGCGATTTTGCAACAGTTACGGGCGCGAGAACCCCTAAATCCGCGTAAAACGGAGAGTTCTTTCCCTACTTCCACTCCAGCAACAGATAGTCATTCTCCTTTGCACTCGCTCGTCGGATGACGCTCCGGGTTTCGCTGGCCAGATCATAGCGAAACAGTCGCGCAGGAAACTGGGAAGAGTCCACGAATGCGATCGCAGACCCGTCCGGTGAGAATGCTGGTTGCACGGACGGGCTGGAGGTTGAAATCTGCTTCTGGACTTTCTGATCGACGCTCGTGACAAACACAGCAGCATCACCACTCGGGGAGCCACAGTCCTCTGTGCCCAGTTCGATCGCGAGTCGTCGGCTGTCGGGTGACCACGAAAAGTTGTAGACACTGGGTGGTGCTTTAGGAATGCTCACAGCGGTGTCGGAACCATCGATGAGCGAATAGAGGCGAAGTTCTGTGTTTGGGCTACTACAGTCGGGTTCATCATCCTCGCTACCCTGAACAGAACTGGCTGGCTCGCCGACGGTTTTCTGGTATGCGATGAACTTGCCATCTGGAGAGAACTTTGCGTCCCAGACAACATTGCTGGCTCTGTGCAGGAGCGTTCGTGTCCCGGGTGCAACATCCAGGACCTCAAGTGCGAAAGGTGAATTTATCGCGTGAACAATGCGCCTTCCGTCCGGTGAAAAGCTGAATCCCTGATACCAGTGTCCGAGGTTGCGTACTGGTCCGCGCTCTGGTGGAAAAGGAGCCAGGAAAAGGTCATCCGCCATCCCGCCATTGCCACGAGCAGTTGCTTCATAGGCGATCGCGCTTCCGTCCGGAGTCCATGCGACCTGACCGAAGCCGGTGCCGGCGGGCGGATGTACGAGTTCGGTTGTGACGCGCGTGCTGAGAATCATTACAAGTAGTTTCGCGTCGACCCTCCAGAACTCTGGTCCCTGCACTTTTTGCATATGGACCACGGTAAAAGCGACCGCTCGACGATCCGGCGAAATGACTGCACTGCCGGCTTCGCTGGAGATCTGTTCCTGGGCACCGTCGGGATGGATGATGACGAGATTGCCGTCGACAGTCCTCACGACCAGATTGCCAGCATCTGTGGAACCCGCGAGAACAACGGCGAGCAGGAGAAAAAAGACGACGCTTAGGTACACGTTCTTCATAGACGACCTCTACCCAGGAGACAACATGAGTATGGCGGTGTTTGTGTGGCCTCGTGAAGTTACGATGCTAGCTGGTCTCTGACGATCGTTGACGCAATCAGACGATTACACCATTGAGAATTGGCCGCCCGGGTCAATGAGTGCAAAAGAGATATTACAACAACCATCCTCTTGAGCGACCACCACCATTCCACCCCTTTCATTGACTTGCCCGTTTCGCAAGTCGTAGCATTCCGCTCCAGTGATCGGCCAGACCATCTCGCATTACCGCATCATCGAGAAGCTCGGAGGCGGCGGTATGGGAGTGGTATACAAGGCCGAAGACACGCGCCTGCACCGCTTCGTTGCCCTGAAATTTCTGCCCGATCAAGTGGCCCGGGATCCGCTTGCCCTCGCCCGCTTTCGGCGGGAGGCACAGACTGCTTCCGCGCTCAACCATCCCAACATTTGCACAATCTACGACATCGGGGAACAAGACGGGCGGGCGTTTATTGCCATGGAGTTCTTACAGGGAACGACCCTGAAGAACCGCATTGCCGGGTGTCCGCTGGACATTGACACTGTGCTGTCCCTCGGCGTCGAAATTGCCGATGCGCTGGACGCCGCCCATTCGAAGGGGATCATTCACCGCGACATTAAGCCTGCCAACATTTTCGTCGTGGACCGCGGCCACGCCAAGATTCTTGACTTCGGTCTGGCGAAAATCGACCCCGCTCGGCGTAGCGAGAGCGGAAGCGGATCCGACGATCCCACGGTCGACCACAAAGACATCACAATGCGGAATACCACTCCGGGCACAGTGAGCTATATGTCTCCGGAACAGATCGTGGACAAGCCCCTGGACGAACGCACCGACCTGTTTTCCTTCGGCGTTGCGCTTTACGAGATGGCCAGCACCCACCTGCCCTTTGACAGGAACACTACCGGAGCGACCTTCGGGGCGATTCTCCACGAAAGCACCGAATTACCCAGCCATTGGAATCCGAATGTGCCTGCACAGCTGGACGGGATTATCGCTAAAGCGCTGGAGAAAAATCGTGAACTCCGCTACCAGCATGCCTCGGAGATGCGTACCGACCTGCAGAGGCTGAAGCGAGACTCGGAAAGCGGCCACATTTCTGCGGCATTCTCGGACTCAGAGGCGGTGGCGGGAGTTTCTGCGGCCGGATGGGGGAGGCCGTGGAAGATCGCGCTTCCGCTTTTGCTCGCCACTCTCGCTGTCTGCGGGATCGGGGGCGGCCTTTACTATCGGGCGCATCAGCAGAGCAAACGCCTAACTGAGAAACATACTCCGGCACAATCCGGGGCCGCAGCCATCAAGCCGTCCATTGCCGTCCTTCCGCTGCAAAACCTGAGCGCGGAGCCAGACAGTGCTTACTTCAGCGACGGAATGACCGATGAAATCGCGACCAAGCTCTCGAAGATTCAGAAAATCGACGTGGCTTCGCATTCTTCGGTCGCTGCGCTGAAAGGATCTGACAAGAGTGCCGCAGAGATCGGGAAAGTGCTCGGAGTCCGCTATCTTCTCGAGGGAAGTGTACGGAAGGCGCGCAATCAGGTCCGGATTAACGTGCATTTGATCGACTCAACTACCGGGTTCCAGGTGTGGGCCGATGACTTCGCCGGAGAAATGAAGGACGTTTTTTCCCTGCAAGAGCAAACCGCCCTGAAGATTGCAGGGTCGCTTAACCTAAAGCTCAGCCCTCAAGAACAGCAGGCCATTCAGCATCGGTACACGCAGAATCCTCAAGCCTACGATTCCTACTTACGAGGTGAAGTATTAGCCGAGTATGGTGACCAGCCCGAAAAGCTGGAAGCGGCACGTCGACACTTTGAGGACGCGCTCCAGTCGGACCCAGATTACCCTCTTGCCCTCGCCGGGCTGTCATGGGTCGAAGCGCAGATCTATCGCAATGTCGACGCGAATCCGTCTTCTCTGCAGCGTGCCGAGCAATTCGCCCAGCGCGCCTTGGCCATAGACCCGCGATTGTCGGAGACCCACATGGCACTGGGAACAGTCAGCGTGGCTAAGTATGACTATGCGGACGCGGCGCGGGAGTACCGCACTGCTATCGATTTGAATCCGGACAATGCTTTTGCTTGGGATATGCTTTCTTGGGCACTGGGGTATGAACAGCCGCCGGACGCAGCCGGCGCGGAAAAGGCAGCACGGGAAGCCATTCGTCTGCGGCCCTCGCAGTACGCTGCCCACTATCACCTTGGTCGTGCGCTTCTCCTCCAGCAGCGCTACGTGGAGGCCATTGCTGCCTTCGAGCAAGCGCGGGAATTAAACCCAGCGGCCTCCCTCCCGGACTTGGGGCTCGGGCAAGTCTATCTGGCACAAGGAGACTACGACAAAGCTTTGGCCGCCCTATCAAAGAACGCTCGCCGTGCGGGCATCAACTATTTCTGGCTCGCCGCGGCATATGCAGCTCACCGCGACAAAGAGAAAACTCTCGCCACTCTGCAACAAGCCTTCGAGGCAGGATTCCACGATTTTGCCGCGCTCGATGCCAGCCCATACTTCTCTTCGCTGCGCACGGACCCGCGCTTCCAGCAGTTGACCCAGCGGTACCGCAAGTAATGTGCGGAGTGCAGCGGCGCTAGCTCTGACTGGTCGGGAATAGCGCAACTGGTCCTCACGAAACGGACGATCCCTCGCCAGCATTGATCTATCGCGATTCGTGTCGCTGGCTAAACTGGAGTTGATCCGCGCGGTGGTCTGCTCGGAGAAAATGGATAGTTGATGTAACCAGGCGATTACACTCATTGAGAGAAATTGCTTGCAAAACGCGGTTCTTCAATCAGAGGACAGCCAAGGTTCCCTGTTCATCCGAAACACGTAGTAAAACTGTTGTAGTTCAGTGGTCAAAACGCGGCAAATCGGATCAAGACGATACAAATCGAAATGCTTGTAAGCTGTTGAAGAATCAACTAGGGTAGAGAATTTTCCTAATGATGCAGAACCCGCTGTGGAACTTAAAAATCCGCAGGTCCAAAAGGACTGTGGGGGTTCGATTCCCCCTCCCGGCACCAGTTGACGCTCGCTACTGCTTATAGATTTCACGTTGGTTCGCGACCGTGTTCGTTTTCCTTGCCATGCGGTTTTTCCCGGCGCGCCGGCACTAGTCGCCGGCCTCTACTTCTGTCAGGAAATTCGAGCTATTGGCTACGAGGCACAGCATCTATTTTCTTGGGATTGATATCGGCACGGGCGGTAGTCGCGCGCTCTTGATGGATGCAGGCGGCGGTGTTCTTAGCTGCGGCGCAGAGGACCACGCCGAGTTTTCCTCTCCCAGCGCGGGCTGGGCAGAGCAGGATCCTCGCGACTGGTGGCGTGCCTGCCGCCTGGCGATTCGCAAAACGTTACAGCAATCCCGGATCGACGCTACGGAGATCGCCTGCGTTGGCCTGACCGGCCAGATGCACGGTGCCGTGGTTCTCGATGCCGAAAAAGAGGTTGTGCGTCCCGCGATCATTTGGTGCGATCAGCGCGGCGAGGATGAAGTGCAGCAGTTCTCCCGCAAGTTTGGGGCGGAGAGGCTGCTGCGGGTAGCCTGCAGTCCGGCGCTCACCAACTTCACGCTGACCAAGCTTCTGTGGATTCGCCAACATGAGCCGGAGAATTGGGGCCGCGTGCGCTCGGTGCTGCTGCCCAAAGACTATGTACGCCTGTGTCTCACCGGAGAACTGGCAACCGATGTAGCGGATGCTTCGGGCACGCTGCTGCTGGATGTAGCGAACCGGCGCTGGTCTGATGAAATTTTGCGGGAAGCAGATATCCCGAGGGAGTGGCTGCCCGCCTTGTTCGAATCTGCAGACATCACGGGCTCGGTTTCGGCGGAGGCGGCCGAAGTCACGGGCTTGCAGCCCGGGACCCCGGTAGTCGCGGGAGCGGGCGATCAGGCGGCAGGCGCTGTGGGCATGGGGATTGTCCGTCCCGGAGCGGTCAGCGTCACCATCGGAACGTCCGGAGTGGTTTTCGCCGCCACGCAGCGTCCCGTGCTCGATCCAGGCGGCCGGCTGCATACCTTCTGTCATGCTCTGCCGGGTTGTTGGCACGTAATGGGGGTGACGCAGGCGGCGGGTTTGTCACTGCGCTGGTTTCGCGATCGCTTCGGCGCCGGCCCCGACGACGGCCGGGACCCTTATGTCAGGCTCTCCGAAGAGGCTTCTCAGGCGCCTCCCGGAGCCGCCGGCGTGTTCTGGGCTCCCTACCTCATGGGGGAACGAACTCCGCATCTTGATCCCAAGGCTCGCGGCGCATTGCTGGGATTGCTCGCCACCCATACTCGCGCCCACATCATTCGGGCCATTCTGGAGGGCGTTGCGTTCAGCCTGAGGGACTCATTTTCGATCTTCGAGGAATTGGGCATCCCGGTTGAGACCATACGTCTTGGTGGCGGCGGTGCCCGGTCGCCGCTATGGCGCCAGATTCAGGCGGATGTGTATGGCCGCGAAGTGGAAATCGTTGCCACGGAAGAGGGAGCGGCCTACGGATCTGCGATTCTAGCCGGCGTGGGAGCGCGTCACTGGAACTCGGTGGAGGAAGCGTGCGATGTAATCGTGGGTGTGTCCCAGCGTATTCAACCTGTCACCGCTTCGGCCCAAGTTCTCGATCGGAACTACCAGATATACCGCCGAATCTATCCTGCACTTCGGTCCATCAACGGGTGACCCTGGCGTTGCGAGAAGCTCTTGCAGGTTGCGGAAAAACTTCATCCGCACAAGAAAAGCGACCACAGGGGCTGAAGCCCGCACTCATTGCAACATTTTACGCGGCGCTGAAGCACCGCTCTTCCACGGTGATGCATACATTCGTGAGTGTTTCCGCAGCCTGCTAGGGACAACGACGCAATTCAGCTAGGGAATGATGCGGAGAGCCACCAGCGACGACTTTCCGGGCACTGAATTCTCGACGGTGGTTGTGAGCAGTAGCTGAAAATAGGGCGGTATGGTCTTATGGTCGGGCGAAAGATCGAGCAAGGCTTTGCGGAGTTCCGCCATGCGCTCCGGATTTGTTAGGTATTCGATGGCAGCCTGAGAACCCTGGGTGTAGATGCCGTAAATCAAGAGAACACGTTTTTCTCTGGTTTCGTTCGGGAGCATCAGCACGACCGCGTAGTCCCGCGTCAACTGGTTCGTTACCGGGTCGAATTCCGGTTTGTAGACTGCCTTCTCTCCCGGCTGAGGACTGCGGTTCAGAATCAACCCGCTTTGGAAATGAAATCCCTCGATGTTGAGGAAGACTCTGCCACTCCAGGATTGATTGCCTCCCAGCAGGATTGCGTTGTCTCCCTTGATTTCCTCGAAGTTCACCAGACGAGACTGCCGCACGCGGCACCCCTGGCCGACGCTGGAAAACATCTCGCACAAGTTCACCACTCCCAGGGTCTCGCCCACAGAAGTGAAGTCCGTCAGGCTTGGGACGAAGAGGAAACGCTTTAGTTCGCGGAAATGAATCGTGTCGCGGAATTCCGGAAGACTCGCCTTCGGGATCTCATGGCCGCTAGCCAGAGTCTGGGGGCTATCCCCGTCGTGAGCCGCTCGCAGCAAGGGATGATTTGGGATGGTAATCAGCGGAGCGTCCGCCGGCGGAAGGAAGGGATGCCAGAACCAGTCGAGGCCGTCCGGCAGAGTGTGGGGTTGGCTCTGAGATTGTACGGCGCGTCCGTTGGTCCACCTCGTGGCGACAAGCCATGATGCCAGCACCACGCAGAGAACACCAAGGATCACCGTTAGTGCGAGATGCGGGCGATTGTAAGGCGCCGGCTCGGAAGCGATACTCGGCTTCGGAAGATCGTCGAGGAACACGTCTTCAGGCGCGTGGCGGGAGAAGACGGGAACATAGTGGCCCGACGGCAAGTCCAGACGGAGCGGGGCGCCTAGCCCATCCTCTTCGTAGTACTTCTTGAGAAAGCGCCGAATCTCGTGCGCTTGCACCCGCACGATGGGATCTTTTTGAGGGTTGAAGTCGACGCCGCGGTCGTAAACCTCTACGCCGATCAGGTACTCATTGAGCTTGTCGCCATTTCCCAGGAAGGTCTGCTCGGAAACAAATTCCAGGAAGCGGGTCTTCTTGGGAGAGTTGGCGAAGTGCTTGCTCTCGAGGATGCGGCGCAGTTCTTCACGCTTCTCAAAGAGCGAGATGGAGGGCGTCGCGGAAGTGTGAACAGAGACCACCGTAGCTGCCGACTGGGGCCAACACTGGGAGGGCACGTCGAAGTAGCCTGACCACACAGTCTCCCGGTCGCACAATAGCACCGTGCGTCAACGACCGTCAACGCAGAAGAGTGAACAAGCTGATGCCACACATAACGGTTATTTTCCCCGTTACTTGCGGTTACTTAGCGCGGGCGATTTTGGCATGACACGTTGATTCGTAAGCGATTCCCATCAGAATCTCTCAAATATGGGACGGCCGGGAACATGCTGGCACCCGGACCGTCGAGGTTAAACCCGTCCGTCATCCAAATTCCGCGGCAAGGTGCTTCCCGGATACGTTTATTCCGTATCCGGGAAGCGAATACCGTCCTTAACGTTCAGCATAACCTCTATTACCTTGAACAACGGGCACCCGGGCATACAAGGTGGAGGGTGCTCGACAGGGCGACATTTGCGCCAACGTGCAAGAAGCTACTCCTCGGGCTGTTGATCTCGCCTCCGCTGCTCGTTTTCCAGGCGCACACGATTGGGAGCGATAGGGAACTGGTGGTTACCAGTCGACTTGAGAGCCCAATATTGACGATCCGTTCCGAGGATGCGCAAGGAAACAAGTACGGCTTCGAGGGCGGAAGGGTGCTGAAGATAAAAGGCACCTATCACCTGTTCACGTCCGAGATGATGGGAGATCCTCACTGGGTCAAGATGAGGCTGGCGCACTGGACGAGCCCGGATCGTGTGCACTGGAGGCGGATTTCGACGGTTTCGGAGTCCACCGGGGATTTCACGGGGAAGGATCCGCGGGCGGCATTGTGGTCTCCGATGCCGGTCTACAACAGCAAGGATGACCGGTGGAACCTCTTCTACGTGGCTTATCAGGCGGCTCCGGATACCTCTCAGCAATGGCTGACAAATCACGAGGGGCGAATCTGGCGAGCGGTTTCCGCGACTCCAGGTCCGGACGGAATCGACGGACCGTACCGCGACGTGGGAATCATTCTCCAGCGGGGAACCGACTCGGACTCATGGGAGGGGCTGCAGGGAACCGATTCGTTCTTCCCCTACAGCGCCGGCGGGCGTTGGTACGCGCTCTATGGAAGCGCGCACACCGAAAAACTCCCGATCTCGCTGTGGCAAGTGGGGCTGGCAAAGGCGGGGGACCTTGCCGGACCCTGGGTCCGCTGCACAGAGTTCAATCCCTTGAAAGTGGAAAAACGTTTCGTGGAGAATCCGATCGTTACAGCGTTGGATGATGGGAGCTACGCTGCAGTTTATGACACCGATGAGCCCAATGCGGTGGGATACACGTTCTCCAGCGACGGAATTCACTGGTCCGCCGGGCAGCACCTGGTGGTCCAGGACGGTAATGGCGTGTGGGCGAGCGAAGTGCGAACGCCGCTGGGTCTGATCGCCGAAGGAAAAGATTCGTTCACACTTTTTTATACGGCGAATGAGAAGGTCCCCGGAATGGCCGCCGACGGCAATGGGATCACGCTCACTCCCGGTGCCATGGGGATGGTGGAAGTTCAGTTGAAGAAGGCTCGCATGCTGAGCGCCGGCCGCAGCAACTAGGGCGCGTCATGCAGGGCTGGTTGGAAGAGGAATCTGATTTGCATCTTTGCTGATTCGCAACTTTGGGGAGGCAACATGTCGAGAGCCAGGTTCTGCGGTTTGTTCCTTCTTGTGGCGGTAATGATTGTTCTGGCCGCGTCATCCGCGGTCGCGCAGGCCAACCGAGCAACGATCACCGGAACGGTGACGGATACCAGTGGCGCGATCGTGCCCGGAGTCGACGTGACCGCCACCAACGTCGAAACCAACGTCCCCACGAAAACCGTTTCGAACCAGGACGGCATTTACGTTGTGCCAAACCTTCCGCCGGGACACTATTCGGTCGAATTCAAGAGGGACGGATTCGAAACCCTGCTGCGCTCAGGCGTCACGCTCATCTCCACCGAAGTGGCGCGAATCGACGCCGCGCTGAAGGTGGGTGCAGTTTCTCAATCCGTGACCGTGACCGGCGATGCGCCGGTGCTGGATCTGGAGCGTCCGTCGGAAGGCACGAATATGAAGGGGAGCGTGGTCAACGACTTGCCGCTCAGCATTTACGGTGGCGGTCGGTCGGTCGAAGATTTCGCGGTTGCGATCACGCCGGGCTATTCCCCGATCAGCAGTCCTTACGGGGCTGTGGTCAATGGCGGGCAGTGGTTCACTAAGGACTACACCGTTGACGGCACGTCTGCCACTGCCAACATCCAGGGCGACTCCATGGAGTCGGGACCCACCATGGAGGCGGTGGAAGAATTGCAGGCCCAGACCAGCGGCCTGGACGCGCAGAGCTCCATCACCGGCGGCGGCGTAATTGCCTTCAACCTGAAGTCTGGAACCAACAGGCTCCACGGATCCGCATTCCTGTACGGCCACAACGAACTGCTGGACGCCAACACCTGGACCAACGACTACACTCATACGGAAAAGCCTCAACAGCGAGCGTGGGATTACGGTTTCAGCCTGGGCGGCCCAATCATCAAGAACAAGACGTTTTTCTTCGTCGCCTTCGAACGCTTCCAGCAGATTGACTTCCGGCTTAACAGCGGATCGGCAAGCGTTCCCAGTACCGACTTCCAGAATGGAAACTTTAGCAGCCTGCTCGGGGGCACCCTCTGTAGCGGGGGCGCAGGAACCGGATTGTGCGCCGGCTACGATCCGAGTAAGAACCCCATGCCGATCATGGTGCAGGACACTAACGGCAACATGCTTCAGGCTCAAGCAGATATGATCTATGACCCGAATTCGAGTACGAATCCGTTATGTACGGTGCCTCCGTGCCAGTTTGCCGGCAACATCATCCCCACCAACCGCATCAGCCCTGTGGCGCAGAGGGTGAACGCTTTCTACAAGAACTACGCTCCGCAGTTTGGCGGAATCGACAACAATAGCAGGGGGCTTCTCCAGGGCTCGCCCAGCCAGACTCCCAACCAAATTGTGGTCAAACTGGATCACAATCTGCGCGAACAGGATCGTCTCTCCGGATCGTGGATCTATAACCACAGGCCGCGCACGTTGGACGATAGCGGAGGTCTATGGCAGGCAGGAACCACCAATGGCGGCCCGCTCTCGAACGGCCGCTTCCAGATCTACCGTTCGCACGAGTTTCGCCTCAGTGAAGCCCACACTTTCAGCCCGAGTGTTCTGAATGTCCTGAACTTCACTTACAACTTCGACTTTAATGCCAGCACCCCGACCGACCCCGGCAACTGGAATCAACAACTGGGATTCGGCGACACTGGGTCTAATACCTTTCCGGTGATCGGCTTCCAGGATGGGCAAGCGGGTCACTCGGAAACTTTCCTGGGAAATGCCTGGCAAGGCAATCTTTCCGGTGTGAACGTCATCACAGGAGACAGCGTGAC